>Ga0315282_10007255_pt1 | contig 18266 bp, 17 predicted proteins | sample YL17G07_20_MG_FD_203693 | JGI IMG/M metagenome (GOLD analysis project Ga0315282, IMG submission 203693) | Sediment microbial communities from Yellowstone Lake, YNP, Wyoming, USA - YL17G07_20 | ecosystem: Environmental > Aquatic > Freshwater > Lake > Sediment | place: USA: Wyoming | collected...
ACCCACATTTTCCTTTCGACCAAATATCATTTGAGAGAGGCATAACCCCTATATCAAAACTCTTAAGATCTTCAACCTCTTCATTCAAAGACCATTTTTTCTTAATTATAGGCATGTGGGCAGATTCCAAGAATTCGCTACAAACTATCTTGAGTTGAGTATTAGAGTGTTTTTTGAAGATACTTTCGAATGTTGGGATGAGGTTCTTCAAAAATCTCAGACTGCTTCTGCTTCCAAGCCAACCTATGGTGATTCGTGCCGACTGGCTGAAATCATTTTTTAAAGTATAATGAGAAAGATCGACGGAGGTAGGAATGATCACAACATTTGAATTATAAGGAAGGACTTCTGATTTTAGAAACTGATTTCCAGCGATCACTAGATCGACCCGTTTCGTCATAAAAGCAAACCTGGTCCTTCTTGAAAAGGAGTACGGGCTCTTTGATTTAGGACTCCGGTACATAATTGCATCATCAAAATCGTAAATTATTTTTTTGGCCTTTCTCCTAATATATAAAAACTCTATCGGGAGAAAAAGTTTTCTTTGGATAAAGATGATGTCATATTGTCCAAACGTCTTATAGAAATTCCATTTGTCCATATAGTTGTGTTTAAATAAATGAATTGATATATCAATACCCTGCTTTTTAAGATAGGGCATATATTGAAGGATGCGATAGCGACAACTGGGAGCATTTTCACTATGAAGTAAGAAAGCAATCCTCATTGATTGGCCCTTTTAACCCGCTCGCCGAATAAAGCTAAGATCGATTCTCATAAACGAAAATGGAAATAAAATATATTTTTTCATTAAGCCGGCCTTATTCTTCAATCTAATTCTTTAATAAAAGTGAAGAGATGGGTCTTTGTAGTTTCCAAAGTAAAGTTTCTTGCTACCATTAGGCCATTATTGATACAATCCTCTAGCTCTACAAGATGTTTTGATACTGCAGCTTTAACGGTGGGTAATGCATATATAGATTCAATTCTCTTTATCTTCCTTCTATACTTCCTTTTGTGGATAAGCCGTTCGAATAAAAAGAAAACATTTCTTCTTTCATATTTTTCGGGTATAAAATCCTTTTTAATTCTTGCTAAATATTTAATTGGTGCATAACCCTGACAAAGATGGGCAATTTTTCCTTTCACGTGTTGAACTAGAAATTTCACATCGCTAGAGTGGGTTCCAACATAAACATCACAATTTGGTATATCATCCAAGTTTCCTGTTTTTGAAATCGCTATTTCTTCACATAAGTCCCATTTATCTGTAATCGTTCTCGCAATAAGTATTGCATCATAATTCATTTTTTTCAACATCTTCACATGCTGTAAGACAATTTTAATGCCACCTGATATGCCAATATCGCTAATGAAATATCCTATTTTCATTCTAAATACCTTATATCAAAATTTGATTAATTTATATTCATTGAAGCCTTCTTCGTAATCTCTGAACTTGATTCCTTAACCTCACTCAATCAAAGGTCCTTGCTTCAGCGCTCCTGGAAGCTTCTTTAAGAATCCTAATAATCTTATTAAAATTTACTATTTCCGAATATCTACCCGTTTTCATTCCTCCTTGATTAAGAGTGTGTTCTCTAGTGTTTTCTCCTTGGAAATAACGAATCGCCATTTTCAATTCTTCCAAATCTCCAATGTTTTGGATGATCCAACCATTATCTTTATGATTTAAAGTACCACTAGCTCCAGTAGAAGAAGTGGTAATTACTGGAAGGCCACTGGCCAAACCTTCTATAACGGTTAGGGAACATGAATCGTAAAAAGAAGGGTGAATGAGAAGGTCAGCAGCTCCATAATACTTTTCTGCTTCATCCGTTGACCCTGCAACGATAATCTCATCAGAAATCCCCAGCCTCTTCGCCAAACGAACATAAGAGTCTTTCTTGTCCCTCCCTAAAATCAAACACTTAAAGGGAGAAAAATTTTCCTTCTTTAGGTCAGCCAACGCCTTGATCAGATGGCCCAGCCCTTTCATTCGAAAATTGTTTGAGACAAAGAGGATAACGAATTCACTCCCAATGCCATGACGCTTCCTAATCTCATCCCGATATTGACGGTTCCGAGGATGGAAGCGCTCAACATCCACTCCATTATAAATGACAGCGATTTTCTCCTCAGGAATTCCGTACCAGCGAATGATATCTCGTTTGACCATATCGGAGATGGCTATGATCTTATAAGCACGGCCTTTCTTGTATGGTGCGTCTTCGATATAACCTTGGGCCCACTGCTTCGGGCTTAATACCCTTCCCAAGAGTTTTATCATCCAAATAACCTGATGATCGTAGGCCCTTAAGCTCCGCCAAAACCATGCCCAATGGACGCCTCCGTGAGGTTGGAGGACATCGGCCCTCAGCGTATTTCCTACTCCAAGCGTGACGTCGCAGTTTTCCCTCTCTATTTCTCTCGTTGCCCGGACCGCAAAAGAAAGAAGTCGAGCACTCTTCGGAAAAGGAATCGTCTTGACTCGATGAAAATGGATGCCCTCGACTTCTTCCTCCCACTGCTCCGCATAGACGTGAACCTCAAAATCTTCCTTGGCCATTCGAGTGCACAGATCGACCAGATATCTCTCTGCCCCGCCCTTCCTTCTCGAGAAATCCCTAATCGCTGTGGCAAATCTTAGCTTGCGCATATTCGAATCACACGAATGATAATAATACGAATGGCACGAATGATAACGAATGATACGAATGAAGCCAAACTCACCCAATAACGACTCGCCGAGATTCAACCTTGGCCTTTGAAAAATTGACCAAGATGCCAAGTCTATAACCACTAGCCTTGAGATACGATAACAGTTGGGCTGTGTGATGAGGGGCAAATCTTTCAACTGTTTTCAATTCGACCACAATTTTGTCCTCAACAACGAGATCAAGCCGATGAGTTCCAACTTTCTTTCCTTTGTAAGCCAAGTCGAAGACCTTTTCCACGCCGACTTTCATCCCTCTGTTTGTCAGTTCAAGGACTAATGCCTTTTTATACACAGACTCAAGAAATCCTGGCCCGAGTTCCTTGTGGACTTCAAATATCGCTCCCATGATTTGGTACGACAGGTCACGGTATATGATATTCGTGCTATTCGCTGTCATTCGTGTCATTCGCTATCATTCGTTCTATTCGTCGTTATTTAAAAAAATTCCTGATTTGCTCCTGAACCTCTCTCATCTCTTCGGTCGTCAATTCTGGATAAAACGGTAAAGATAATATCTCGTGGGCAACCTTTTCCGTCACCGGCAGGTCTCCTCTCCGATAGCCCAGTTCCGCGTAAGCTTTCTGTAGATGAATAGGAACAGGGTAATGGATGAGTATCTCGATTCCTTTCTCTTTTAAGAATGCCTGGAGGGCATTTCTCTTCTTTGTTCGAATGACAAAGAGATGGTAGACATGTCGCGCTTTCTCTTTCTCTACAGGACATCTCACCTCTGTGCTCTCAAACATCCTCTTATACATGAGAGCCTTCTTTCTTCTCTCTCCATTCCATTGATCTAAGTATTTCAATTTGACCCGGAGGATCGCTGCTTGCATTTCGTCCAATCGACTGTTCCATCCCTTGAGGATGTGCTCATATTTCTTCTTCTCTCCGTAGCGACGGAGAAGACGCAGCCGTTCATAATATCTTTTGTCATTGGTCACAACCATTCCTCCATCCCCATAGGCTCCGAGGTTTTTGGTTGGATAGAAACTGAAACAAGCCAGGCGGCCAAAAGATCCCATCTTTCTCGCCTGATACTCTGCTCCATGCGCCTGACAGGCATCTTCAATGACCATGAGATGGTAACGATTCGCAATATCCATGATCGCATCCATCTCTGCAGGATGGCCATACAAATGAACGGGGAGAATGGCCTTTACTCTACTTCGTTTCCGTCTCTTCAACAAATCTTCCAATATGTTGGGATCCATTGTGTAAACTTCAGGATCAATATCTACGAAAATCGGTTTAGCTCCTGTCCGTGAGATCGCTATGGCTGTAGCAATAAAAGAATGAGATACCGTAATGACTTCATCGCCTTCCCCAATGTCTGCTGCTTTCAACGCTAAGAACAAAGCGTCGGTTCCAGACCCCACCCCTACGCCATATCGAACTCCGCAATAGCGGGCGAACTCCTCCTCAAAACTGGAAACCTCTTCCCCTAGAATAAAGTGGCCCTTTTCAAGAACCCTTTTCTCTGCCGAAAGGATTTCTTCCTCAATCCTTCTATATTGTCTGGTTAGATCTAAAAAAGGAACCATCCTGCCACCATTTGCAATTTGCGATCTTCGATTTGAAATTTGCAATTTAAGTTTTCGATTGTGAAATTGGATATTTTTTTTACTTTTTTTTCAATCGGCAATCACAAATCGGAAATCGAAAATCTCTACCCCCAGTATTCTTTTTTGTATTTTCGATAAAATTCGATCGTTCTTCGAAGTCCTTCCTCCAGGTCGGTCTTAGGCTCCCAGCCCACCAAACGCTTGATTTTAGAGATATCTGTATAATAATCTCCTGGTTCAACCTCTTTTCTTTCCTGTGTGAATTCGGTAAAAGTAGCCTTTCCGCTCCCGGCAATCTTCACAATCTTCTTGGCCAGTTCAATGAAACTAATGGGAACCCCCGATCCAACATTGAAAACCTCCCCATAGGCCTGATCACGGGTGGCCACCTGCAGAAAACAGTCGACCAGATCATCCACATAGAGAAAATCTCTCAGGATCCGGCCGTCTCCAAAGACGGGGACGATCTCGCCATCGATGGCCTTCCGAATGAACCAATTGAGGACACCATATTCATCATGGGCCATCTGGTGTCTTGGTCCATAGGTGTTGGTAATTCGAAGACAAACCCCGGGGATCTTATGAACATCATCATAGACAAGGACCATCTTTTCGGCGCTTAAATTGGTCACCGCATAGATTCCCTTGGGATTGGTGGGATGATCCTCGCCTACCGGCAAGGTGACACTCGAGCCATACTCCCCCCTCGTTCCGGAGAAGATGATCTTCACTTCTCGATTATATTTACGGCAGGATTCGAGAAGCACCAGAGTTCCGCGACAGTTGATATCCAGATCCTGAATGGGGTTTCGAATGCTGTCCACATGATTCACTTGACCCGCAAGATGAAAGATAAATTTCTGTCCTTTCACCAGATAATCCATCGAATGCGAATCCCGCACATCGCTGAAATTAATATGAACCTTGTCGGCAATCTCTTGCACGTTGAAGAGGTTCCCTCCCAGCCGGGGCATCATATTATCGACAATGGCTACGTGGGCTCCTAACCTGACCAGTTGAGCGGAGAGATTGGATCCAATGAAACCCAACCCACCCGTCACCAATACCTTCTTTCCTTTAAACGCCTCTCCATAGGTAGTCATCTCTTTTCCCCTCTTTGGCCCCTCGTCAATTCCCAGAGCTTAGCATACTTGATGAACACGTAATACGCCGTTGAAATGACGATGACGAGGCCCGGCAGACCATCACGAAATCCTGATTTGAAAAAATACTCTTTGATGAAACGAAAGGGAGGATGGAACAAGAGTTTGAAAAGGCTAAAGGTCTCTCCCTGTTGAACCATATCTTCGGCTGCAATCCTGGAATATTTATCGACGGTCTGGATCTGATCCGAAATATCGCGATAGGTATAGTGATGGTATAGGTTCTTCAGAGGCTGGACCCTCCCGTTCACCACCACCCTGGCATGAAGCCCTCCTTCCCATCTCCCCTTATTCCTCCGGTAGAGGCGGATCTCACCATCTGGATACCAACCCCCATATCGAATCCACCGACCCAGGTAGAAGGTTCGCCGGTAAACAAAAAAACCATCCACCCTCTCCACCTCCTCACACAACTCCTTCCGGATCTCTTCAGCCAGTTCTGGAGAGACTTCCTCGTCAGCGTCGACGAACATGATCCACTCATTGCTCGTCAGATCAGCCGCATACTGATACTGGTCCCGGTGTCCCGGCCATTTTCTCTGGAAGAGTTTATCAGTAAATTTCCGTCCTATCTCCACCGTTCTGTCATTGCTGAAGGAGTCTACGATGATAATCTCATTGGCCCATGTGACGCTTTTCAAAGCCCTTTCGACGGTTTCTTCATTATTGTAGGTAATCATGTAAACAGAAACCTTCGGTTCTTGTCTCGACTCTTCCATTGCCTAACCTTAAATTCTTAGCCAAAGATATTTGAAATTTCCCCTCACCCTTCCCCTCTCCCCAGCGGGGAGAGGGGAAGGGGTCAGCGGGATTTAAACATTATTTCATAAGTAATTCCTCACAGGCTTCCAAGACTCTTTGAGCGTCCAAATTCATCATGCACGGTCTTTCTTCACAACCTTTTAAGTAGCAGGGAGAACATTCCATCTTCTCTCTGACCACCCTGCTTCTCCTATTTTGAGGTCCTACATAGAATGGATCGGTTGGGCCGAAGATCCCCACTACCGGGATATCGAAGGAGGAGGCGAGATGCATGATCCCTGAATCGACTCCAACGAAGAGACTTGCCTCTTTAAGAAGATAGCATAGCTCTTTTAAATTCGTCTTACCAACTAAATTCTGTATGTGATTCATCTTCCTTCCTTCATCCTTTTCTCTAACGATTTCAATGATCTTCTCGCTGACCTCACTACTGTCTTCTCCACCAACCAGGACAGGATTCAGACCATGTTTCTCCTTTAATTGAAGGATTAAATTTCCAAATTTTTCTTCCTCCCATGTTTTTATTCTTCTTCGGGCAGAAGTCCCGGGAGAGATGACCACATATTTCCCTGGGATTTTGGAAAAGTTGTCTCGGCCCGATCCTCTTGAATTCTTATCGAATGGAATATGAATCAGTCCCACATAATCTTTCTTCTCAGCTTCTATATTCAGTCTTTTTAGGAGCCTAAGGTTATTGGAGGCAGACGGAGGTCCTTCCATCTTTTCTTTGAGGTCGAGCCCGAAATCCCATGGAAAATGGGTAAATCCAGCCTTCACCCGAGCTCCGCTAAAGTTCGTCAAAAAGAAGCATTCCTCAGACCTGGAAAGAGTGATGAGGAGGTCATATCTGTTCTTACGCAGCTGGCTCAAAAGGATGAAACTCTTTTTGATTCCCTTTTCCCTGATGAGTAATTGATCAACAAAAGGTGAATGGACTAATAGATCCTTTAAATGGGGGCGTATGGCAGAATGAAGGACTGCAGAGGGAGTGCTCTCTTTCAAGGCCTTTAAGAAAGGGAGAGAAAAAAGGAGATCTCCGATCTGATTGAGATGGATGACACATATTTTCTTGAATTCCATGATTTAATGACTAGTGATAGCTATCATAAATATTCTTGAGTGACGCCATGTTACACAAAATGTGTGAATGTCCGACGAGGGGTTCGCATCGCTTCTCAATAGCCCGGATGAAGTCTCTCACCGACAAGTCCAGGGGATCGGCGATCTTCCATTTTCGGTTTCCATAATTGAAATAGATATCATAATTTCTTAGATTGAGGCTCCTCTTGACAATCCTCTCATTGAATCCGAATTCAAACTCCCGGGGTTGCCCCTCTTTTTTAGCGAGCTTTATCAATACCTCGCAATCCTTCTTCCCGAAGAGATATTTGAATTTAATCGTCATCTCTTCTACTTTCGGAGACTCGAAGATAAGATTCCCTATCTCTCCTTCGCCCAACACAGAATAAAGAAGGCTTAAGGCATGGGGGACAGCTTCGGAGATCATCTCCCTTCCAGAGGTAAAGGGGGATAGGGTGATGAAAAATCGGTTTGATTTCTTGATCGCGATCTCTCCGCAAATCTTCTCATAATATTTTAGGGCGAAAGGCCATTGTGAATTCATGACCAGGGTTAATCTTTTTTCCTTAGCCTTTTGAAGAATATTCTCAACTCTTCCTTTCACGTCATCGAGATCTGGGCTAAGAAAAGGCTTTTCACAGAAGATATGCAGCCCTAAATCAATGCATTTTACCAAATAATCGTAATGAGTAGATGAGGGAGAGGCAATCACAACCAAATCCGGTCTCTCTCTTTCCACCATTTCATGAAGATCCGTATAGGAATTAGATTTTATCCCATACTTCTGAAGGTTCAATGATGCCTTCCGGCTTGTTTCTTCGGTCCTTCCGAGGACAGAACTAACCTCTGCTCTGTTTTTGTGGAAATATTTCCCAATGTATTCTCCAATCCCGTTTCTATTCCGACCAGCCCCTATGATCGAAACCTTCATCTGTGAATCCTACTAGACTAAGATCATATAATAGCAATGACATAAAATCAACAAATATTTTCAATTAGTTATGGATAATATCTCCTTTGTTGCTTTAAAAACATCCTCTACTGTGATTATTTTTAAACATTTAAGGTCCTTACAAGATCGATTTCGACAGGGATTGCAGCCCACCTCTTTTCTAACCTTCTTATGTACACCAAGAGGCTCGTGAAGGACCGGGTCCGTAGGACCATAGATCACGAGGACGGGTGTTCCCATTAAAGAGGCAATATGCATAGGACCCGTATCTCCTCCTAAGTAGAGGTCACAATGTTTGAATAGCTCCCCTAACTGTGTTAGGGACTCCGTCTCCGGTCCTAAGACGGATTGCTCCGTCATCTCTTTTCGAATCGCTTCCACTGACTCCAACTCCTCAGGGCCCCAGGTAAAGATGACGGTTGCATGGAGTTCACGAATCAGCCGATCTGCCAATTGCGCATAATGACCGGGCATCCACCTCTTGAAAACGGCCTTGGGGTTTGTTCCCGCATGGATAGCAATAGAGGGCCTTCGGAGCGGAGGGTTCAATTTAACGAGAAATGATTCTATATACTCTTTGTCCCTTTGGGGGATATGAAGTCTTGCGTCAAAATCCTTCACTTCCAAGCCAACGCCTTTAAGAAGAGCGAAATTCCTTTGATATCGACTGATCTTTTCCTTGGGAAGTTGCACTTTAATGTTGGAGAGAAGGAAATTGCCTTCCTTGCTCGATTTTCGATCATATCCAATCCTCTTAGGAGACCCTGAGAGAAAAGAGGTCATCCCACTCTTAATGATTCCATGAAAATCGAGGACGAAGTCGAACTTTTCCTTTCTCAGTTCAAGGACGAATTGACCCATTTCCTTGAAGGTCTTCCATACCTTCCCAATTGATTTCATTCCCTCTGTCCATCTTTTTCTCGGAAATAAGATCACCTGATCGATCTCGGGCTGACTTTCCAATAGGGTCTTGGAAGGTTCTTCAACGACCCATGCAATATGGGAGGAAGGTAAATGTTTCTTTAAAGCCATGACTGCAGGCAATGTTCGGAGGACATCACCTACTGCACTCAGTCTTAAAATCAAGATCTTCGGGTACGCCATCGGTGAAACATTACCCTATTGCCACCAAATTTTCAACAGTTAAGGCCACCTCTAAAAACGTCATTCCTGCGAAAGCAGGAATCCAGAAGCTCTTGACATCACTGGACTCCCGCCTGCGCGGGAGCGACAAACTGGTCATTATTAAAGGTTCTCTTACAACAGGAAGATCGTGATATGAGTGGAGGTTTTGAAGGGGGACACGAGAGGGCAGAAAGGGTCACTTCCGCTTTCCGAGCTGGATCATCTCCTGATAAAATTTCTCAACGGCCTCCACTTGCCGATCCAATTGGAAGTCTCGGTGGGCCTTCTGGTAGGCAGCTTTTCCAAATGCTTCCCGCCTCTCTGGATGGTGAAGCAGAAAGAGGACGGCACGGGCTAATTCTTCCGGCGTATCGTTCACCACCAGACCTGAAACGCCATCTTCGACCAATTCGGGCAGCATCCCCCGGTTGGCCGTGATGACGGGTTTGCCCATGGCCATTGCCTCTCTCAAAGCTCGGGCTGTTCCATCAGACCCCGCCATCAAAAAGACAAAAATGTCCATACAGGCCAAGGTGTCGAGGTAGTCCGTTGTCCGATATCCTGCGAGGCTGACCCACTCTTCAACGCCCAGTTGTCTCATGGGTTTCACCACGCTTTCTTCCATCTGGCTGGACCGACCTACCAACAGGACCTTGATGTTTGGAAAATCCTTGGCAATGGTTTTTGTGGCTTCCAAAAAGACTGCCGTCCTTCGGTATTTTTGGTACCGGGCAACCATTCCAATAATGACCTTTTCAGGTCCAATCCCCAATAGAGCCCTCATATCTTTGTACTCCCTCCGAGGGTCATACCGATCTAAATCCAAGGCCGGTAGGATTTTCGCAACCCTCTCAAGGGGAAGTCCGAAATGTTCCGCGTCTTCTCTTCTCGCCCTCTCTGAAAAGGTGATCATCCCATCGGTCAGTTGAGAAATGAGAAATCGGTTCCCCAGGCTCGGTTTCAAGGGGTCTCGTTTGTGATCTGTTCGGACCACCAGGACAGGATGACCGCATCTTCTCGCCGCAATTCCCCCCAGGATATGACCATGAGAATGGTGAACGTTGAGGATATCAAACTTCTCATGACGAAGATAGCTGGTGATGTCGAGGATGTCCCGAAGATTACTCCGCAGAAACTGAGGATGATAAACCCTGATGGCATGGTTTAGACGAAACTGGTCGGTCGCCTTCACGCCTGCAAGCCGAACCCTTTTCTCTATACTATCCTCAACCGGCAGGGGAGGTTTCTGATAGGCCAGGGTGACCTCATGCCCTCTCTTTTCTAATCCTTTGCAGAGATTTAAGATGGGATCGGCAGGACCTGTCCACTTCCAATTACTGAAAAGTTGAAGGATCTTCATCTAACCCGTTCCGCCCTCTTAAAGAAAGAAGTTGTCATCTTCAACCTTTTCGATGTCGTGGACATTTTCTTTGGATTGGATGAACGTCTCGAGCCACCAGTTGGTTTCGTTGTAAAAACATCCAACGTCTTTGCATTCCGTGGTCGCACCGAACGTCTCGATGGATTGGGCCATTCTATTGAGGCTCTGTTTGAATTTGTTATCAGTGAGGTATCCGTCCTTTTCTGCGATCTTGGCGATCTCCACCCCTCGAAAGGCGGGGCAATGATAAATGCCGAACGGAGAAACGACGGTTCTGAAAAATTGCATATGGCATCTTTTCGGTTGGCGCTTAATTCGCTCCGTCTCCTGATCCAGCATGGCTTCGAGATTTGAGCTTTCAAGGATCTTCACTTTGTCCCCGGCGATTTCTCTTGCCATTTGCAACAGGATTTTGATTTCTTTTGCAATCTCTGACTCTTTCGATGGACCAACGTTTTGAAGCAGCGTTTCCCTTTGGGATTCCTCTCCCCTGATCAGGCAGGGTTTAAAAGAAATATAATCAAATGAGAATTTTCTTGCCAGTTCCGCCGCCCTGGGCATTTCTTGAATGTTAGGCCTCAATCGTTTTCCATCAATGTCCACACCTTCCCATACGATCACATAGGAATATCCCAGGGAGACACGGGGATTTTTTTCCTTTATTTTTTTCGCTTTCTCCAAGATCTGATGAAGCGTCAGTTTCGTTCTTGGATGATGCAATTCTTTAAAAGTCTTTTCATTTGCCGCATCGATTGAAATTCTGACCCAATCCTTCTCCTCCAATCGGTCGGCAATGGCTTCAATCTTTTCCAATCGGGATCCGTTCGTGGCGATTCCAATCTGAATTCCTTTGCTTTTGATAATTTCGACCACTGCTTCAAAATCAGGATGGAGGGTCGGTTCACCCCCGCCTATCAGAATCACTGAGAGGAGACCATGGGAATGCAAGGTGTCGATCAGCTTCTTGATGTCTTCCAAGCCCAGCGTTTTCCCGGCATTGATGAGCCTTGAGTCAACACAAAAAGGACAGGAATAATTGCAGGCTGACGTGAGATCCAGGTTAATCGATATGGGGCTATGGACAGGAGGTTCAACAGAAGAGAAGTTGCCTTCAAGGTCTCTCTGCCATTGAATATATTCCTTCAATATCTGGACAGTTGAATGCTGCCTTAATTTAGAGCCGAAATCATGTTCTCTGTTTTTAAACTTTACCAAGGAGAACCTTTCACTTAACTTGCTAGTGTGGTGAGTCTAACAATTCTTCACAATTGTCTAAAGGTTGTCATTCCCGCCCCGTATCAAGTACGGGGTAAACTCCAGCGGGAATCCAGTTTGAAAAGACTGGATTCCGGATCAAGTCCGGAATGACACAATATCTAAAGGCATTACTGAAGCAGTACACTAGGAGATTCTTATTTTTAATAAGTATCAGATAGATCGAACGATTGTCAAGGATGGACAGATGAGATTTTCGGAAAACCAAAAAATCTCTGATTACACTGATTATGAAGCGATTACACGGATTACAAATACATTGAAAAATAAAGAGAAATCTGTGAAATCATTTTTTCAAATCTGTGTAATCAGAGAGAGAAAAGCTTCGATCATTGAACAAGAAGATCAAAAAACTCTTTTGGAAGACTTTTAGGGGCTCCATTTGAATCAAGATTCACGTGCCTTGTCTCTCCTTCTGCAATCAATTCTTCTTTGCCCCGATCTTTTCTCAATATTTGATAGCCGAAGGTGATCATCCGTTTATGAACCTCTTTCAACCAGGTTCGTACCGTAACGAGTTCGTCATATCGGGCCGAATTTCGATAATGGCAATGCACATCGGTCACAACAAGTCTATACCCCAAGGATTCGAGTTTAGAATAATTGAACCCTTTTCTCCGACAGAGTTCGCCACGCCCCACTTCGAACCAGACGAGATAGTTCGAATAGTAAGCCACCCCCATCTGATCCGTTTCTGCATATCGAACTCGAATGTCAATATCCACTGTGTCCTTCATCTCTTTTGGCGCTCCTTTTGCCAAACTGCTTTCTGCCTACTGCCTTCTGCTTAGTGCTTACTGTCCTATTCTCCCCCTCTCTACATCTCTTTAGGTCTCACAGTGCTCTTAAATATTCCGGTCGCAGCAAGGCCGGATCTTTCCTCTGAAGAACCTCTCGGATTCTCCGAAGGGCATCTTCTTTCTCCTCGGGCAACCGAACTCTCAGAGGAAGATAGTTCGAGGCGTGATTCGAGGCGAAGAAACATTGGGTGAAATGGCAATGTTCAATCATTGTCTCCAGTTCCTGAATCATACCAAAAGGAGTCGGAAGGACCAGCTTTCCCGTCTCAATCTCCTTCTCAATTGGCGTTCCGGCCACCACCATGAGCGAAAGTGCCCCCACATAATCCGGGTCCATTTCCGATAGGACCTTTCCCGTATCTGCCGCATGCGCTCGGCTTTTTTCGACCCCCCCAATACCCAAAATCACGGTGACAGAGAGAAGGATTCCAGAGTCCTTCACCCTTCTGGCAGCACGAATCAACTGGTCCACCTTCCCGTTTTTTTTAATTCGCTTCAGGATTTCTGGATTTCCTGACTCCAATCCCAGATAAAGGATGCCCAATCCAAGGTTTTTCAATACCTTCAGCTCTTCCACATCTTTTCGCAAGATGTCTTTGGCATTGGCGTAAATTCCCACCCTTTCTACCCGGTCCAGTCTCAATTTAATGTACTCTAGGATCCGAAGCAGTTCTCTCTGAGGCATGGCCAATGCATCCCCATCGGCCAAAAAAACTCTTTGAATCTGGGACCGATAGGAACTCGCTTCATCGATATCCTCCTGGATCTCCTCAAAACGTTTGATCCGAAACGATTTCCCCTGGTAGGCTGCGCAGAAAGTGCATCGATTGTAAGAACAGCCCACGGTCACCTGAAGGATCAAACTGTCGGCCTCGCTGGGGGGGCGAAAGATCATCCCCTCATAGTTCATTTGGAGGGCTCCTTCCATACACGAATGGTTCGAATGATAGCGAATGTATACAAACGAATCACACAAATGACATCGAATCTCACGAATAGGAATGAATTCACCTCGTAACGACGCAACCTCGATTCCTTTCTCGCAAACGGGATATGATATTCGTGCTATTCGTTGCCATTCGTGTTATTTGCCATAAAATATTCGTGTCATTTGCTGTCATTCGTGCTATTTTTTCTATTTTTGTCATTCGGAGATTCGAATTGATAAATGACCTCTCCCTCTTTCACCATCCCCAATTCTTTCCGGGCGATTTCTTCAATATAGCGCTTTTCATACTGTAGCCGTTTCACTTCTTCCCTTAGTTTCTGGTTCTCTTGCTCTATCTTTACATTCGCCTCTTTGATCCGGCCCCATTCCTTCTGAAGACGAAGAAGATGGACAATTCCCTTGTCTCCAAAAAAAGTGAAAAATCCGAAAATTAGAAAGAGAAAAAGGACCAAAATGAGAATTCGCTTCTTGCTCATCTCGTTACTGGAGTTTAAATTTGATGGGAATCATGCCCCACTCCTCCACGGGAGGTTGATCTTTGGGCAACGGAGCGAATCGCCATTGTTTCAAATATTGGATGGCCAAGCGTTCAAGCTCTGCATCCCCTTTCACGGAAGGGATGGCACGATCGACGATCCCGCTGGGCAATACCCAAAAGGTCAATTCAATTTCTGTCTCCACTCGTACCTTAATTTGCGGAAGCGGTGGCCTTTCTAAGATTTTTCGAGCGGCGAGAGGTCCCTTGATTCCCAATTGTAAGTTCTCCTCAAGAGGCTTTCCTGTTGAAGGTTTTTCCCTCGAGCTCAAGAGCCCCTCAACGATCTTCTCCGTCCCCTTATCCTTTCGAGGGGGCAACTCCAAGGCCTCCTTGAGGGATGGCATCGGAGATTCTGGGTTGAAGAGATCTTCCTTCTGTTTCAAATATTCCACCAACACCTTCTCGATCTCCTTAAACTCAGGAGAATTCCTAAAAGCTTTCATCCTCTCCTCTTCCGAAGTCCCCTCCAATTTCTTCGGACGGGGATATTCTGGAACCAGGGATTTCCAATCTTCAGTGGCATTAGCCTCCTCCATTTTCTTAAGGATGACCTCTTCCCTGATTCGTTTCTCCTCAGGAGGGATCTCTTGCTTCCCCCACCCCAATAACCTCCTGCTTTCCCTGTTCAGTGCCTCCCATCCTTCCAGGAAGGTACGAAATGTGGGCGTTGACAGGAAAAGCAATGCCAGGAAACCCAGGAGAACAAGGATCAGGGCGATCAGGAGGGGAACAAACCGCCGCTCTCGCTTCGGCTTTTCTTTCATTGACGAGGCATTCCTTTCTGAATCTGATCGATCATCTTCTTGGCCAACTCTCTTCGATCTTCCCTCTTCGTCTTTGCAAGCAATTTCTGGTAGACCTGTTTCGCCTCGGTGAATTTTTTCTCGTCCAGATAAAGCACCCCCAATTTAAGAAGGGCTTCCTCCATTACTTCAGCCCGGTGGGGATAGAGGTAAACGACTCTTGAAAATTGAACTAAGGCCTGCTCTTTATTCTCAGCTCCGAGATGGGCCTCTCCCAATTTAAGCTGGGCCTGACTGGCGACCCCTTCCTCTTCGCTTTGAATCGCCACGGAAAGGACGGAGATGGCGTCCCCGAATTTTTTCTGGCTCAAGAAGAGAAGTCCCAACCGGAGATACCCTTCATACCTCATCTCATCATTGGGAAACTTTCCAACAAAATCCCTCATGACCTTCACCGCCTGGTCCGTCTTCCCCAGGTGCCGATATCCTTCCTCCATTCCCAGGTAAGCTCTCTTCACGATGAGATGTTGCGGATGATTCTGAATCACCCAGTCAAACTTTTCTAATGCCTTTGGATAATCTTTCAGGCTGAGATAGAGCTCGCCAGCCTCTACATAGGCTTCTACATAGAGATGGCTCTTGGGATGCTGCCTGATGAACTTCTCCATCTCCTCCGCGGATTCCGCCCATTTTTTTTCCTGTTTGAACAGAAGGGCAATACGGAATTGGGCTTCTTCAGCTCCCTCCCCATTCGAATAAAGGTCGACCAACTCTCGATAGGTCTTCATCGCCTTCTCGCTCATCCGGTTTTGTTCATAGGAGTCTCCTAATTGAATCAGAGCCTGACCCGCCAAGGGATGTTGAGGATACCGTTTCACAAAAGACTCTACGCGAGCCACAAAGGCCTCTCGCTTCTTCTCTTGGAGGAGAGAGAGGATGATGCCATAATCAGCCTCCGGGGCTTCTCTTGACTTAGGGTATTCCTTAATCAGTTGAAGATAGATGTTGGTCGCTTGACCATATCGCTTGAGATTATAATATCCATCTCCCATCTTCAACAGGGAGGACGAAACAAGAGGGCTCCGAGGATATTGTTGGATGACGCGTTGAAACTCCCCGATCGCCTTGTCATAATTTTTCTTTCTGAAATAGGACCATGCGATCCAGTACTGGGATTCGTCCCGATAGGAACTCGAAGGATAAGAATCCAAGATCATTCGAAACCGGTCGATGGCTTCATCAAAATTCTCTTCCCGATACCCAATCCATCCAAGGAGATACAAAGCCTTCTCGGTGTCCCCATTCCCTTTGGCTTGAGACGTTAGACGCACTAGATGAGTCCTCGCCTGTTTATAATCATTCTGGTTCAGAAAACATTCGGCAACCATCAGGGAAATGGAAGGAGTGGACTGATATTGAGGGAATTCGTTGAGGATCTTCAGAAAATAGTGATTGGCCTCTTTCCATTCACGCCTTTGAAAATGGTACCAACCCAAACTGCTCAATCCTTTCGGATAGAAGACAGGGTCCCCTTTCAGTCGGTCCACATATCCTGCACCCTTCCGAAAGTCCTGTTTGCGGAGGCTTGTCTCTGCCAGCCAATAAAGGATTTCATCCTTTCCTTTATGATTCGGGTAATCCGTGAGGAGCCTTTCCCAGGATAGGATCGCCCCCTCATAATCTTTCATGAAAAAATAAGCATAACCTAACCTTAAGAAGACCCGATCCTCAAGCCTGGCCTGCCTTTTCTCTTCTAAGGCTCGACGATAAGCCTGGATGGCTGCGGCGTACTCCTTTTGACTGAATAAAGATTCTCCCAGCATGAAATAGGCCCACTCCTGGAGGGTGCTTTCTGGATAGATCCCGAGAAATTGCCGGAACGTCGTGGTCGCCTGTGCATATTCCCCCCTCTCAAAATAGTGTTGGCCAATATCAAAAAGACTTTTTTCACCCCAAGGAGAAGAGAGAAAGTGAGAAAGAAATCTCTGGTAAAAGAGGGTTGCCCTCTCCACCTCATTGGTTCCAAGATAAGTCTTTAGAATTCCCCAGAAGGTGGGATCTGAAAGATTGCCTCTCGGGAAGGTGAGGAGAATCTCTTCAAAAGTCTTTCTCCCCTCTTCATATTGCCCAAGGGAGACCAGACTCCAGGCATAGGCGTAGCGTGCGCTCTCTTCGAGCGGATGCTGGGGGAAACGTATCCAGAAATTTCTGAAAAGATCCGCTGCCTCATTGAATTTCTGAAGCCTGAATAGGCTGGTACCCATCAGGTATTCCGCCTCTGGTCTCCATATCCCTTTTGGAAAGGTACGAAGCTGAGCCTCTATCTCTCGAACCGCTTGTTCATAATGATCGATCTGATAGAGACAGTAGCCAGACCAAAAAAGCGAAGGTTGGGCAATGGCGTGGGTTGGGCTTTTCTCATAAACTTGATGGAAGAAGGTAAATCCCTTCTGATAGTCACCCCTCTTGAGCTGGATCCATCCACAGGAATAAAGAGCATAGGGATAAAATTCATTGCCTGAGTCTTCATCGGCCACCTTTTGAAAATAGGAGAAGGCTTCCTCCGTTTTTCCCTGGTGAAAGGTCGCTTCCCCTGCCCAGTAAAAGGCAGCCCCTCTCCAGGGGCTTTGGGGATATACTCGAATCAACCTTCGGAATGTCTCAAAGGCCTCCTCAAAATCGCGATGATAATAGTAATACCTTCCCTTTTCGTAAAGGGCTTTGTCTCCTTTCACCACCCTCGTGACGCCTCGGGTGAGCCTACTGGTATAAGCACATCCCGGCTGAGTGGTTGAAGGACTCATCTTCTGAGTGGGACCGATAGACTCCTCTCCCAGATCGAAGGAACCGATATGGGGCTCTTCCTTTACCCCTTGAGCCATGAGAACGGGGAGAGGGATTTCTCTCTTCTCCGTCCACTTAGTTTCCTCTTTCCCCAGGAAAATGATTTCTGGGGTTCCGGCGCGCTCTGGCTGCTGGCTCTCACTTTGGAAAATTGGAAATGAAAAGAGGATGATGAGCAGAAGAAAAAGGCTGGAGATCCTCGTCACCAATTTCATTAACTTCCATCTCATAATCTTCTAAGGTAGCAGAAACATTCGAGGAATGTCAAGGATTGACCAGCTACAACAGGAATTCCGTAAATCGACAATCTGAGATCGGTTGAAACGTGGGCAAGCGGGCTGCGGAAGGTCAAATCCTTGTGGATCAATAAGAA
>Ga0315282_10007257_pt1 | contig 18263 bp, 12 predicted proteins | sample YL17G07_20_MG_FD_203693 | JGI IMG/M metagenome (GOLD analysis project Ga0315282, IMG submission 203693) | Sediment microbial communities from Yellowstone Lake, YNP, Wyoming, USA - YL17G07_20 | ecosystem: Environmental > Aquatic > Freshwater > Lake > Sediment | place: USA: Wyoming | collected...
CGGAAATTCCAGTTCGTCACGGTCTCGAAACTGCTCCAGGAGCGCGCGTTGCGCGAAGAGCTGCGCCGCTATGCCCCGCAGAAAGAACCTCCCGCCCCCACGCGTTGGAAGCCGCAAGGCCCCGAACACTCCTCGTCCGCGCCGGTCGCCCCCACGACTTATTCCATCCAGACGCCCGTCCTGCCCACGCCATGAAGAGAGGTCAGAGGCGAGAGGCAAGAGGCGAGATTTCGGATTGCCGATTGCGGAATCCCGCGGGTGGAGGGGTTTGACCCCGCCCGCAAAACGGCATCAGGTTTACAGCAGTGGTTGGGCGCGCGCCCATTGCAGGATTCCTTTGAATTGCCACAGAGTCGCTTTGGCGTCTCCTATGAGGCTGCGATCTGACTGGAGACCCATGAGAATCACCAGAGCTGTTGTAGTCTAGCCCCTCGTGGGCGTTCGGGGGCCTGGCCTGACGACGCGGTCACTGCCTCACAACCGACACAAAACCAGCGCTGTTTTGCCGTATCTACGTGCAGTGGGTGCACCGTGGGGAAGGTGAACGAACGCCCACGAGGGGCTAGACTACAACAGGAAGGTGAGCCTTCCTCAGCTGGAGGCCTTTTCTTTGTCGGGGACTTCAACTCCGACGGCGAAGGTTCTCTATCACGCGGGTTTCGCGTCGGCGGGGCGGTCTGCGGGCGATGTCCAATCGGTGGCTACAAGCTCATAGACGATCAAGGCGAAGACGAGCAGCACCCCATACAGTTTGGCGGACATGCAGAGAATCCCGGCGCCCTGGTGGAAGTCCGGCTGGTCGAATGCGATCGGCCGGGCCAGCAGCGCGCTGGCGGCCAACAGTACCGCCATCCGCCACGTGAGCCACTCGCGGCGTTCCAGAAAATGGGCCAGCAGAACGATCTGGGGAAGAAACAGCGCGACCCCGTAATGGTCCCACATGATCGAAGGCAGGAGGAGGCTCAGGAGGATCATCAGCGACACTTCGAGCGACTCGCGCGGGGGGCTTCCGGGCGGGCGGCTTTCGACGTCGCTGACCCCGCCACCGCGCCCGATGGCCCACAGCGCCACGAGCACCAGTCCCAGCGACGCAAGAACGGTCAAGCCGTCGGCCAGTCTCGCGCCCCGATCACCCAAGCTCACCCACGGATTGACCTGTTCGGTCGGCTCCTGCCTCTCGACCGGGTCGCGCGCGAGAATGTGGTGGAACAGCGAGTTGAGCGACTGGTTGAACGCATCGCGATAGAACGGCTCCACGCCGTCTTTGACCAAGCGCGCTTGCCAGACCGACTTCCCATAGCCCATCGCCCGCATCACCGGCCAATAGGCGAGGTGGACTTTCCATCCCGCCATCGCGACCGAGACGGCGAGGATCGCGGCGAACCACACGCCCGACCAGGCCAGTTCCCGCCAGCGTTTTTTCCAGAAGAAATAGACGACGAAGATGCCCGGCACCAACTTGAAGAGAATCCCGAAGCCGACCATCAGTCCGGCGAACCAGGCGTAGCGCCTGAGAACCGCCCAGCAAAGGCCGCCGTAGAGCAAAAGCAATACGCAGTTGAGCTGGCCCGCGGTGAGCGTCCTGCGCAACGGAAACGAAGTCGCGGCCAGCAGCGCAACGATCGCCAGGCGCCAGGGATCGCGAAAGCCCAGAAACAGGTGGGCGCACAGGAGCAGCGACCCGATCAGCATCGCGTGGTTGAGCCAGAACCAGGTCCACGCGGCCGCGGAAGGGCCGAGATAGGTCAGGGGGCGCAGGACCAGTCCCGTTGTCGGCGGGTACACGTAAGGATTGATGGTTCGAAATCCGTAGCGCGACGCCAAAGTGACAAACGATTCCTCATCATAAGGATTCTCACCGTGGCCCAGGAAAATGGCGCCCAGGTAGAGATGCTTGAAATCGTTGCCGTGCATCGTGCGATATACCACGTTGAGCTCAAATACCCCTGACCATAGGCGTACGACGCGGTCGCGGTCGCCGCCACGACCCGCCAACTCCACCGGGCCCTGGTCATAGGCGTACCCGGCAATCGCCGCCACGAGCGCCGCCCAACCCAACGATCGCATTCCCCACCGGCCATCCACCGACATGGATTCACCTTACCTCGCAGCCTCGCAGTCTCACAGCCTCTTCTTGAATTGTTCGAAGCTCCACCGGCAGCGCGAGATCAGCTCCAGATTCTCCGGAATTCGCCGGACAAAAATCTCGTAGCCCGACTCCCGCTCATAGGGCTTGGTCCAATAGAAAACGCTTTCCCACTGCGAGGAAGCGCGCATTTTGTTGCGGACCGCCCAAGGGTATTCCGTGATGACAAAGTTGATCTTCCACCGATCGAGAATCTCCGGCCACCCCTCTCCCTGGCAGCGATCGCGGATGTGTTCGCCTTCGCGTTTGCTCAGGCCCAACCGCTTCCAGGGGATCTTGTCCCAGTCGTCGCGCTCGATCCCGTGGCTGACGGCCCATTCGTACCAGACAAACCGGTCGCCGAAGATGTCGAACCGACTGTCCGTGAAGACTTTGTGGATTTCGGGGCTCAGCCGAAAGATCAGGTAGCCCGAACAATTGACCGGGTTGAGCATGGCCCCATCGAATTGGTTGGCCACAATGAAATCGCAAACATCCTTGGGATAGTTGATCTCGACATAAGGAATGCCGGAGCCCAACTGCACGTTGCGGTTCCAGTAAGTCTCGGGATAGTCGCGCAGACCGATCCAGCAGGCGGCGATGAGCACAGCACCGCCAGTCGCGGCCCAGGCGATCCATCGCCTCACCCGCTCGCCGGCGCGATCGAGCAACTGATCGGCCGACCCGCCGAGGATCGGCGCCGTGGCGATGGCGAACAAGGGCAGGTGGCGGATGTGGGCGGCCGCCTCGTAGCCGAAGAAGAGCAGCACGAGCAAGTCGGCGGCCGGTGGGCGGGCGGGACAGAACCGGCGCGCGGCTCCCAGACCCGCAACGACCAGTCCGGCCATGACAAAAAACGTCAGATAGTGTTGCGCGACGTTGGGGTTGAGCGGCGAGCCCATCTCGGCAATCGTCTTGACCAGCGCCGACGCACCCATCACGCGGAAGAACAGCTCATAGAGATGGATGCCGTAAGGCGTGCAGAGCGTGGCCAGAAGGCCGCCCACCAGAGTCCCGCCCAGCCAGGCTACACGCCGCAGGAGTTGGCTCCGCCTGAGACTGCTGGAGCGGGCGGCCTGCTCGCCGGTGCTTGTCCCGTCGCCCTCGCTGTTTCGCCAAAAGAAATGTTCGATTACCTCACCGACAAGATAGAACCCTATCAGGAACAACCCGACAAGAAACCCGCCGTGCAGATTGGCCCAAAGCGCCGTCAGGACCGGCAGCACGAGCAGCGCCCAACTCGGCCATCGCTTCGATTTCCAGCCGCTGAGAACCAACAGGAATCCCGCCGTCAGAAGATAGGTAAACACCGGCGGTCGCGGATAGAACGTGTAGCGCGAGACGTCGAGGGCCAGCAGCGTGATCAGCGCCGACAGCGGCAGGCAGCGGCAGCGTTGCTGGACCAGGGTCAGCACCAGGAGGAAGGTTGCCACCAGAACGCACGATTTGAAGCCGATCAGGGCGCGCAGGCCGATCAGGTTGTTGAGGATCCCGCCACCCCACGCGAAAATCTTGTAAAACAACACCTGGGCCAGCCATTCGTGGTTGTGCCAGACCATGTCCTCGCCGGTGAAGGTGAAGGGGTCGTGCATGGGGAGGCGGCCCGTTTCAACGATCCGTTGGCCCGTCTTGAGATGCCACCAGACGTCGTTGTCCGCCCGTTCGGGAACGAACCCGTAGCTGAATGCCGCCACGATGATCAGCGCCACGGCCACTGCCTGGAGGACGCGGGGGGATGGATCAGCCATGCCGTTCATGGCGGCGAGTTTCCACCGCCCATGCCGCTCTGTCAAGACACGAAAGAGCGGATGCCCTTGCTCTCGGAAGGGAGGGCGCTGTATAAGTGAATCACCGGGCGAGCAGAGAAGGGAGACGGGAAAAAGGGAGAATTCCCGCCGAGATTCTGCACTTGACAGGCGGGGCGCGATCCATGCAGATCAAGGTCGCTTTTGGGACCGCTCACTGAATAGGGGAGCCTTCCTCGGGGCTGATGTAGCTCAGTTGGTAGAGCAGCTCACTCGTAATGAGCAGGTCGGGAGTTCGAGTCTCCCCATCAGCTCCAATTTTATTTCCTGACCGACAGTTGCTGAAAGCTCTCGCACGATCCGCTCGGCAGTCTTTTATGAGGTTGCCCCGCGCCGGGAAACCCATGAAAATCCCCGGGGCTGTTGTAGCCTAGGCCCTTGTGGCCGTTCGAGGGATTCCTGACAAACCAGCGAACGCCCACGAGGGGCTAGTATCGCTTCAAGTTGTATTTGATGGAAATGTCGCATTCCTGCGTTCGTCACGCCCGGAAAACCCCGAAGGGGTAGCAGCAAGTAGCCGGGGGTGATCAGCTCGCGTAGCGAGGCGGAACCCCCGGAAACCGACCTCCCCCATCGGCAAGCCCCGAACGGGGCGACAGAGACACGGTCAAGACCGGCCGACCACCGCTCGGTCGCCCCGTTCGGGGCTTGAGCGCGCGGAGACGTTTCCGGGGGTTCGGCGACGCGCGGCGCCGCCATCACCCCCGGCTACTTGCTGCTACCCCTTCGGGGATCGGAAAACGCGGGGAGCGGCTGGCTCCGTGAATCCATCATTCTCGACTTGAAGAACCACTAGAGTCGTTCAAGTCGTAATCACCGGATATTTGCCGTGTCATTGCGAGGAGCCGCTTTTTGGCGACGAAGCAATGACGGGAAAGGGGCGTTCTTTTTCCACCAGAATTCGCGAGAACTTGGAGTTTTAAGACACGCTCTTACGCGAAAAGGGAGATTTCTTTCACGCCCAGAACCCCTCGTCCCAGCGCCAGGATGTCTTCGCGCGAGCCTTCGAAGGCCAGCAGGTCGCTCACCGCCGTGACCGCCATGCGCCTCTTGTCGGGGGTCTGGCTCGCCGCGATCATCTGAATCTCGATCTCGCCGAACCGCTTGTAGGGTGAGTTGGGATCGGCGCCGGGGCCGTTGTTGTACGCCTGAACGGCGCCTTTCGGCCCGTCGGGATTCGCCTTGGCCTCGTCGAGGCATTCGCTCTGGTTGTGGGGGATGTCCAACGACCGCTGAATCACCAACAGCAGCGAATCCTTGTCGGTCGTGGGCAGAAATGCGGCGATTTGCGCCCTGCGGACAAGGGCGAGGTCCTCGGGCCGAACGCCAACCTTGCCAACGGCCTGGCTGTCTATGCGAAACGCGACGTGGTCCGAATGCACGATCAGGCGCTGTTTGGTCAGGCCGCCGAAGTAGTCAATCGCCGGGGTCTCCGGCCGCACGGGGATGACCACGGTGCCGACAGAGCCCACCGGGCCGGGATCCAGGAGCGCCAGAGTCCAGAGATTGATCCTCGTGTCGCTGGGCGCATAGGGCACTTCGATCGAATCGGTCTTGCGAATCCCCACATACTGCACGTTCGAAAGGATGGCCTTGACCTTTCGATCGCGACGAAACGGGTTCGCCAGCGCCTCGAACCGTCGTTCCATGCGGACATTGCGATACACTCGCCAATTCCGAATGTCTTCCAGATCGAAGATGTTCTCGAACACGACCTCGGGTTCGTCGTGGTTGGACAACCGATAGTGGCCGGGGTCCATGCCCGCGGGACAGAACCAGTCGGCGAACGTCTCGGGATGGTAGTAGTAGAAGGAGCGTTCGGGCGCGATCCAGAGGCGTTCGCCACCGGTGCTGCCCATGCCTTCGCCGTCCCAATCGCGCAGTTGGCCGCGCAGCAAGCCGTCCAAATGGGGATTCGTCCAGAGGGCGTTCGTGGCGTCGTCAGCGGCACCGGGGAAAAGCCCCAGAATCCGCGCGCCGCGCGTGGTCACGACCGCCGACCCGCCGTCGGCGATCGCGATTTCCGCAAACTCTGTCCCTGCCCCCTCCAAGCGCGATAGCAGTTCCGATTTTGCGATTCGAGCCATTGGCCGCGTTCCTCGGCAGGAGATCACATCCCTTGTTCGGCGGGATGGTAGGTGGCCCGCCCGAGCGCCGTCAAGAGGATAGAGAGTCCACCGCCGTTGCGATCAGAAATTCCAAAAGCCACGGCAAATGAGGCAACACCTCCCAGTTGCCGGGTGAACAAGGATCAAGCCCTCCTCTGAATCGAGCGTCTGTCTCTCCTTGCGAAGCGACTTTCGGGAATCCGTACCGCCGCGAGAGAGACTCCATTACATCGCAAGCGAACGTTATGTTCACATCCTTTGTTGACAGCCGACGGTGCGGTGGGATAGCTCGCAGAAGGCTGATGGCAGCATCGAACAATCTCTCCGCCGAGGAAACAAGATGTCAAAAACCATGATGACGGCATTGCTGTGCGTGACCCTGGCGATGGGAACCTCTCATCTCAGGTCGGGGGCACACGCCGCGGCTCCGGCTGGGATGACCACAACGCGCGGCGCGTGCGAGGAAATCCGCGTGTTCGCCGCAGGGCGCGAGGCGGCAATCCACCATGCGGGCGCGGCGCTGGACAAATCGTTCATCCACCCGCTGTGGACGCCCGACCATCGCTGCGTGACTTATGACGCGCCGGCCGACCACATTCATCATCGCGGCCTGTGCGTGGGCTGGCCCGACGTGTCGGGTGTGGATTTCTGGGCCGAGGTCAATTCGCCGCCGGGCAAGCGCGGGCGAATGATCCCGCGCGAAGTCACGACGGCCGAAATCGCGGGCGGCGGCGTGGCGATTCGCGAATCGAACGATTGGGCGCGCGAAGACGGATCGGTTTTGGTCAACGAGAAGCGCGAGTGGCGTTTCCTGCCGCCGCGTGGCAATCTGCAAATCGTGGACGTGAACATTGCGCTGACGGCCGCCCAGCCCGAAGTCATCTTCGGCTCCGACCCCGGAAAGCCGCGCGAGTATCACGGCCTGACGTTGCGCATGGGGCCGTTCCAGAAGCCGCGCTTCTTCAACTCCGAAGGTGCGGAGGGCGATCAGAACTGCCACGGCAAACCCGCGCGCTGGTGCGCGCTGTCGGGCATTCAGAGCGGTCGCCCCGTGACGGCGGCGATCCTGGATCATCCGTCGAATGCGGCCGAACCAACGCGCTGGTTCGTCCTGGGAACGGGGATGCAGTTCATTTCCACGTCGCCAAATTTCACCAAGCCGAAGATTTTGAAATCCGGCGAGACGTGGAAACTTCAGTATCGCATTATCGCTGCCGGCGCACCCGAAACCGGCCAACTGTGGAATCTCGACCAATTATGGAGGGAGTGGCAGGGAAAGAGGTGAGAACCATAATAGGCTCGGTCGCCGGAACCGGGTCAAGATACAGTCACATCGTAGAGGACAGGAGGTGCGTCATGGTAAGCGGGGTCATGTTGCTCCCGGGCGTAGGAGAGTTTATCATCTTCGCCTTGGTGGTGGTAGCAATAGCGCTGTTCGTGCTATGGATACCGCGCCTTATCGATGAGCGGAAACAGCGCGAAGAGACGATTATCACAGTCTTGGGAGAGATCCGGCAAACATTAGGAGAAATTTCCGCGCGCCTGAGAGGCGGCTCCGAGAAAGACCGGTAGTAGTCTGTCACCTTCAAATTGATCGAGGGTGCGAAAAACTCGGCGTGGATAAGGTTCGGAGTTCAAACTTCAGCTTGTCTCTTTCTATTCTTTTCTTCCGACTGGAATTAAGAACGGATTGAAAATGGCAAACTGAAGTTTGAACTCCGAACATGAGATGAAAGGAGAGATGAACATGGCGAACGGGAAGATCAATCGCAGGGGTTTTCTTGCTCAATCGGCGCTGACGGCGGCTACGGGAGCGACACTGTCTGCGGCTTCGTACGCGCGAGCCGCCGGCGCAAACGGCAAAATCGGGATCGGTGTGATCGGCTGCGGCGGGAGGTCGGGTGCCCACGTCGGCACAATCAAGAAGCTCATCCAGGACGGCGAGAAAATTGAAATTGTCGCGGTGTGCGATGTCTACAAGCCCCGCGCCAACGCGCGAGCCGACGGCACCAGCGCGCGCGTCTATATGGACCACAAGGAACTCCTCGCCGATTCGGCCGTGGACATCGTCGTCATCGCCACGCCCGACCATCATCACGCCCAGCAGGCCATTGACGCCATGGAAGCGGGCAAGGACGTCTATTGCGAAAAACCCATCAGCCATTGGCGTCAGTTCGAGGTGACCAAGAAGATGGCCCAGGTCGCCCGCAAGACCAAGCGCGTCTTTCAGGCCGGTACGCAAGGCCTCGGCGACCCCGTCTGGCGACAGGCCGAGCAGCTGGTGCACGAAGGCGCGATCGGCCAGACCGTCCACGCCCAGTGCGGCTATTTCCGCGTGGGCGATTGGGGCGAGCGCGGCATGCCCATTGACGACAAGGAAGCCAAGCCCGGTCCCGATCTGAATTGGGAGAAGTTCCTCGGCGATTCGCCCAAGCGCCCCTTCGACGTGAGCCGTTTCTTCCGCTGGCGCATGTACGAAGATTACGCGGGCGGGCCGGTGACCGACCTGTTCCCGCACACGCTCACGCCGATCGTGAAGGTGCTGGGCGTCAAGTTCCCGAGCGTGGTCGTCGCGACCGGCGGCATGTTCCGCTATACCGAGCGCGAAGTGCCCGACACGTTCAACATGCTGATTGACTATCCCGAAAAGCTCACGATCGCCGTGCTCGGAACGCAGGCCAACAACTACGGCATCCCGGACGTCTTTCGCGGCTGGGACGCCACGCTGACGTTCGAGGGACAGAACATTTCGATCTCGCCGACTGAGGGATCGAAGAAGGAAAAGCGGACAATCCCTGTCAGCCGCCAGACCACGCGCGAAGGCGGCGCCGACACTATGGTCAGTCACTGGAAAGACTTCCTGAACTGCGTGCGAACGCGCGAAACGCCACAGGCCAACATCGAACTGGCTTATCATGTCCAGACGGCGCTCCAAATGAGCATGCTGTCGCTGCGCTCGGGCAAGGCCGTGAAGTTTGACGAGAAGAACGAAAGGATCGTCGTGTGAGTAAATGAAGCGGATAGAACACGTTCTTTCCATTGGTACCGCTTGGACTCGGGATATTTTATCATGGGACGAACAGAAGATTCGGAGTTGATTCGAAAACGGTTCCGTGAAGTACTCAGCGAGAGTGGGTTGCCGCAATTCGACCCGCGAGAATTCAGTATGAGATTCGGCCAAAGCTTCGCTCACTTGCTAACGGAGCTTTACGTAACAAAAGTGGGATTCTTGCACGTTCATGTGAAGAGCGAAGGCGAAGGGTTCTGGGGCTATCAGTCGAATATCCTTGACGCGTTGAAGGGAATGCGAAAGGAGGGAATTCCGTGTTTCCTGGTTCTCCTTAAGGGACGACTCCAAGATGATGACCAGCGCGGCACCGATTTTGTTGCGGACGGATACATCCTGGAGGATTGGGAATGGATGAAAGGAACACAAGGCGACCCGCGGCTCCCGGGGGGGACTACAAGATCCACGAGGGAATGCTCACGGGGCACGGGTGCGAGCTCATTCAATCGGTGCAGGAAATTGCCCGGCGGCTTGCAGCCCGCCCAGAGGCGTTTATCGAATGGTTGAAGCAACAGCGCCCCGGCGGCTGAGAAGGCGGAGAGGAAACGCAAGACTGTCTTTTCAGTTCATAACCCCGCTCTTCAGAGCGGGGACAGAACGCGCCACCCAATTCGGAAAACCGTTTCAACGGTTTCCCGCGCGAGGAGTCATCCGTGTCCCGTCACGCATACACACGGTGTTGGCTACACGTGATCTGGGGGACATATCGACGGCAGCCTATTTTGCAGGGCGAGAATCGCGTGCGGGTATCGCGGTTCCTATCGGAATATGCTCGATCGAGAAACATCTACATGCTCATCAACCACGTGAACGCCGATCATGTCCATGCGCTGGTCGATCTTCCGAAGGATTGCACAATCGAGAATCTATTCAAACTGTTGAAGGGAAGTTCATCGCATTGGGTCAATGAGAATCGCCTTCTGGCGGGGAGGTTCACCTGGGGCAGGGGATACGCGGCGCTCTCGGTGTCGCAGTCGAATGTATCCAAGGTGGCGAAGTACATTCGCAACCAGGACGAGCATCATCGCAAGACAACTTTCCGTGGAGAGATTGAGGCGTTCGTTCGACTGTATGGTCTGCAATTCGTGGATGAGGAGGGAGAGGAAGAGGAAGGAGAAAACCGTTGAAACGGTTGGAGGGAATGGAAGGAGATTGATGATCCCCGCACTGAAGAGCGGGGTTAGGGACTGAAAAAGCGGCAAGAGTCGAAGGAAGAAAGTCCCTGCTTGATGACTGAGAGTACATGCTCCGCTCTGAAAGAGCGGGATCAGCAATTGAGATGGAGGAACACACATGGCGGGAATCGGCTATCACACCGACGCGTTCAACAGCAGCAACTGGAGTTTCGAGCAGTGCATGAAGTGGGCGCAGAAGAACGGCCTGAAGTTCATCGAGTGCGGATTGATTGACGGCTGCGCGTACATCCAGGCGCTCGGCTACTATCCGCACATCGCCTCTTACGAAGACCCGGTTCTCCTGCGCAAAAAGTTGGAAAGCTACGGCCTTCAGTTCTCGCAGATTGACGCCGCATTTCCGATGAGCCTTCCCGAGGGCGCGACGATCGGCGTCGAGTACGTCAAGCACGCGATTCGCTACGCCAAACTGGTCGGCGCGCCGTGCGTGGACACCACCGACAACCGCACCAAGCCCGAAGGCATGACCGAACGCGAGGCGATGGCGCACATGAAGCGCTGCTACGTGGACATCGTGCGCGTGGCCGAAGGCTATGGCGTCATCGTCAACATCGAGCCGCACGGCTACTTCACGACCAAGCCCAAGTTCATGGCCGAAATGCTCGGCTTCTGCGACTCGCCCTGCCTGCGCATGAACATGGACACCGGCAACACCTTCATCGCGGGCCAGGATCCCGTGGCGTTTGTCGAGCAGTTCAAGGACCGCATCAGCCACTGTCACGTCAAGGACGTCAGCCCCGCGCTGGCCGAAGCCGTGCGCGGCAAGGCGACCGGCATCGCGATGAGCGTCTGCGCAATCGGCAACGGCGTCAACGCCGACAACATTCGCCGCTGCGTCGAGATTCTGCTCGCGAACGGCTACCAGGGCGTCTTCAGTTTGGAATGCGAAGGCGCTGGCGGCCTGATTGACGAAAGCCTGGCCTGGTTCCGCCGCGCGCTGAAGGACGCCGAAAAGGCCGCCAGGAAAAAGTAGGACAGGTTGGCAACCTGTCGCACTAAGATATTGTCCCACTCCAGCAGAACTGATTTGGGGACAGCCGCCTTTTTTCACCTGATTTTCGGGGCTGGCGATGCACGAAGTCAGAACCGCAATTCGGAGCGGTTGGAAGGTTTTCTGGGTCGCCTGCTGAGGCCCGGCCAACGTGGCCGCAAACCGAAACAAGAGTTGAAAAAAGCTGGCTGTCCCCGAATTCATGCATTTATCACACGGGGGGAGGTTAGGAATGAAAAATGACAGGGCGATGGCGCGGATTCCGCGACGTGTGCCAGTGTTTCTGCTCTCGCTGGCTCTCATGGCAGCCATACTGTTGACATGCCTACTCAAGCCTGACTTGCTGGAATGGGTGGGCGGTCGAGTCAGATACATATCCGACCGCATTCGCTTCGGCAGCGAAATGGTCGCCGGCTCCAACAAGTTGGTGAATGCCTCCAAAGAGCGAATACAAAAGGGTGGCGCATTGGCAGGCGACTATCATCTTATGGCCAAATGGGAGATGGCATACGGAACGACGAAAAGGGCTGTTCAGTACCTCTCCGAGGGGATAGCCAAAGAGCCCGAAGCGGTCTGTCTTTATTGGGAACTTGCAACTATCTACTTGCGGAACCGAAACGTTTATGAGGCTTTCAAGCTGTATGAAACGTGCCCCCCTGCGCAACTACACTTATTATTGGGGACGAGGGCAGTTGCGCGCTCAAGTTGGCGATAAAGAGGGTGCACAGCCCGCCTACCGGACCGCGCTGGAATTGTGTGAGAAAATTTCCTCCGACACGATCACCTGGGAGAGTCCCGACATTGCCAAGGCGGTTTCTGAGACGCGGCGTTCCACTGCGCAGAGGATCCGTCGAGAATTGCAGGAACTCACGTTGGACGGAGCGCCTAACGAAATCCACAATTGAGGGAAAATGAGAGCCCATGTTATTCATTTCATGACGCGGTGCGCAATCGAACGCGCATCGGTAATTCGGGAACATTCATGATAAGGACCGGTCAAGGATAAAAGGAGTTATCCCGGCGGCGTCGGAATTCCGGGAATCCCGGTGCCGTTGAATTCGGGGACGGCCACCTTTTTTCTCCTGCTTTTCCGCGGCTGGCGATGCACAAAATCAGAACCGCAATTTGGAGCGCTTGGAGGGTTTTCTGGGTCGCCTACTGAGGCCCGGCAAACGTGGCCTCAAACCCAAACAGGAGTAGAAAAAAGGTGGCCGTCCCCGAATTTCAATGGCTGTGTTTCTATGCCTGTCGGAACCGTCTCGATTTGGGTTCTTGACAGGATGACAGAATCCCGTCAAGCGTGTGATGCTGTTAAAATGGAACGCGCCGACCATGAACCATTACACGCTTATGACTGACCTGCATTTCTCACCAGGAATTGTAGCCGCCGACGTATGACCCCACCAACGGGACGGCAAGCCGCGGCGATATCTGGCGCGTGAGCAAGCAGGGCGGGCCGATTCCGATGGGGTGTTGTCAGTGAGGAGGAGGCTACGGGCTACAGGCTACGGGCTACGGGCTACAGGCTACGGGCTACGGGCTACAGGCTACAGGCTAGAGGCGGTAGGCTGTAGGCGGTAGCCTGTAGCCCGTAGCCTGTAGCCCCAAGCCTGTAGCCTCTGAAGCATTGACAGGATTCTTCGTTTTTTCCAATCCCGTTGATCTTGTTCATCCTGTCAAAGAACGCTTTTCTTCCTCGCCAAAACCGTAGAACGGTAGTGGCTGTCAGCCTGTCCAACTCAAAAAAACATCCGCCCGAGGGGGTGTCCCTCGGGCGGCCGGTGTCCGATGTGCTGAGGCTTGGGAGGAATCGGGAGGAGGGGAGAGGGGCCGAACCCTCCCAAGCATTTTTACCCCATTTCACCCCTGGACACCGAGAAGTGGCGCACCGTTTGCGGGTTTCCCCTACACCCCTTGCTTCTCGCGAAGGCTGGCGGTCGGCACCGCACTCGCAGGCTGACGATTTGCGCGGGCCAACAGCCTGCGCCACTTTCAGCCTGCGCCACTTTCAGCCCACGCCACTCGTTACGAGCAGCCCATGGAGTTACCGCAATTGGTGCACTTGTAGCAGGAGCCGTTCCGCACCGTGTAGTGGCCGCAGTTGTCACAGAACGGCGCGTCGCCCATGAGGCTGGCCAGCTGGGCGTTCATGCCGTTTGTGTTGGCCGCGCGGCTCACACGGGTCGCGGCGCCTGCCTTCACATTCAATTGGGCGGAAGTGACGAGGTCAGCATTTGGACGGGTTTCAGGAGTGGAACGGCGTTCCACTGTTTGCTCGGAGCTGATCGCAGTCGGCTGGATAGGGAGGTCCTCGCCACTCCGCCCAGGTTCACGTTCCGCCTCGACTTGGCCGGGCTTGACCTGGCAGAATTCGGTCATGCCCAGGTATTCCAGACCCAGGACCCGGAAGATGTAGTCAATGACGGAGGTGGCCATCTTGATGTAGGGATGGTCCACCGGCCCCTGGGGTTCGAACCGTGTGAAAGTGAAGGTTTCCACGAATTCCTTGAGCGGTACGCCGTACTGCAATCCTTTGCTGACGGCGATGGCAAAACAGTTCATCATGCTGCGGAAGGCCGCCCCTTCCTTGTGCATGTCAATGAAGACTTCGCCCAGCGTGCCGTCCTCATACTCGCCGGTGCGCAGATAGACTTTGTGGCCGGCCACGCGCGCTTCCTGGGTGAACCCGCGGCGTTTGGGCGGCAGGCGTTTGCGGACGAGCGGAACCCCGCCGTCGGGTGGTACGGCCGCGGCGGCCTTGGCCTGGGCGCGCTCCGACTTCATCGTCGAGCTCATGGGCTGAGACTGCTTGCAGCCGTCGCGATAGAGGGCCACGGCCTTGAGTCCGCGATGCCAGGCGTCCACGAAGATCTCCTCGATCTGTTCGGGGCTCGTCTCGTGGGGCACGTTGATGGTCTTGGAAATGGCGCCGGAGAGGAACGGCTGGACCGCCGCGATCATTTTGATGTGGGCCTGGGGCGCGAGGAAGCGCTTGCCCGTCTTGCCGCACTTGCTGGCGCAGTCGAAGACCGGCAGATGTTCATCGCGCACGTGGGGCGCCCCTTCGATGGTCAGCGCGCCGCAGATCACGCGGTCGGCCTGCTCGATCTCGTCGGACGTAAAGCCCAGCGCCCGCAGCAGGTTGAATCCCTCGGCCGCATATTGATCGGGCGAAAAGCCCAGCTGCTGCAAGGTCCGTTCGCCCAACACCCGCGTCGAGAAGGCGTAGGAGAGTTCTAATACCCCGGGCACCGCGCGCTCAACTTTTGCGAGATCTTCATCGGTCAACCCCTTCGCGCGTAGAACGACGTCATTGATAACTGGAGCACCCCGCAAGGTCATGGTCCCGCGGATGTATCGCAGGATATCGTCCACCTCAGCAGTCGCGTATCCCAACTTGCGCAGTGCCCGGGGCACGGACTGGTTGACGATCTTGAAATAGCCGCCGCCGGCCAGTTTTTTGAACTTGACCAAGGCATAGTCGGGCTCGATTCCAGTGGTGTCGCAGTCCATCAGAAGCCCGATGGTTCCGGTCGGGGCCAGCAGCGTGGCCTGAGCGTTGCGGAAGCCGTATTTCTGGCCCTTGTCGAGAACCCGCTTCCAGCCTTCTTTGGCCCCCTGGAGGAGGTCGCTGGGGCAAAACTCGCCGCTGATCTGACAGGCCGCGTCGGGATGCTTGCGCATGACCCGCAGCATCGGCTCGCGGTTCTTCTCGAATTCGGGGAACGGTCCCATATCGCCTGAAATTTCGGCCGACATCTCATAGGCCGCCGCGGTCATGATCGCCGTGATGGCCGCCGCCACGGCGTTCGCTTCGGGACTGTCGTAAGGAATTCCCGACACCATCAGGAGGGTTCCGAGGTTGGCGTAGCCCAGGCCCAGCGGCCGGAAATCGTGGCTGTTGCGGCAGATCCGTTCCGTCGGGTAGCTGGAGAAATCCACGAGGATCTCTTCCGCGAGAATGAACAGGCGCGAGGCGTGGCGCAGACCCTCGATGTCGAACGTCCCGTCCTCGCCGAGGAATTTCATCAGGTTGAGCGACGCCAGGTTGCACGCGCTGTCATCGAGGAACATGTATTCCGAACAGGGGTTCGATCCGTTGATGCGGCCCGAATTGGGGCAAGTGTGCCAGTCGTTGATCGTGGTGTCAAACTGGATGCCCGGGTCGGCGCAGGCCCAGGTGGCAAAGGCGAGCTGGCGCATCAGGTCGCGCGCGCTGTAGGTGTTGCAGACCTCGCCGGTCGTCCGCAGGCGCGTCTGCCAGTTGCCGCCGTTGAAGTAGGCCTTCATGAACTCGTCGCTGATGCGCACGGAGTTGTTCGCGTTCTGGCCCGAAACGGTGTGGTAGGCGTCACCGTTGAAATCGGCGGGATAGCCCGACTCGATCAGCGCGCGAGCCTTCTTCTCTTCGCGCACCTTCCAGTTGATGAAGTCCACGATCTCGGGATGATCCATGTCGAGGCAGACCATCTTGGCCGCGCGCCGCGTGGTTCCGCCCGACTTGGTCGCGCCGGCCGCGCGGTCGAACACCTCGAGGAACGACATCAGGCCCGACGACGTTCCGCCGCCGGACAGCTTTTCCTGCCGCCCGCGAATCTTCGAGAAGTTCGTCCCGGTGCCCGAGCCGTACTTGAAAATCTTCGCCTCCTGCTTGAGCAGGTCGAACATGGACATGAGGTCGTCTTCGACCGACTGGATGAAGCAGGCCGAGCACTGCGGGCGCTCGTAGTTGTTCTCGATCGTTTTGGGGCGGCCCTCCGCGAAATCCCACGCCCAGTTGCCGCCCGAACCTTTGATCTTGTGTTGGTGATAGAGGCCGCAGTTGAACCACACGGGCGAGTTGAACGCGCCGACCTGGTGGATCGTCAGGTAGGACAGCTCGGCCTCGAAGGCCTCGGCGTCGGCGGGCGTATCGAAATATCCGCCTTGCTGCTCGCCCCATTGACGAATGGTGTGGGCGATCCGATGCACCACCTGGCGGGCGCTGATTTCGCGTCCCTCGGGTGTGGGAACGCCCGCTTTGCGAAAGTACTTGGAGGCGACGATATCGGTGGCCAACTGCGACCACCCCTTGGGCACCTCGACGTTGTCCATCTTGAAGACAGCGGAGCCGTCGGGGTTGGCGATGATCGTCGAGCGCCGCTCATATTGAACGGCGTCGAGCGGATTGACAGGAGGTTGAGTGTACCGTCGCTCGATCTTCATGGGCGCAGTCTCCGGGGCATGGGATAGTCTCTATTTGAGCTGGATCGGGAAAGAGTCGGTTCTCGCTTCGCACAAGTCACAGGCCCCGAACCCCCATCCTTGGCCTGATTTCCGTAGGCCAGCCCGCGTTAGCCTCTGGCATCCCAAGCGGGAGAGCCCACCAGAACCGTCTTGTTGCGCCAGGCTTAGCTGTTCCTTTTGGAAAGGGATGCCCTCAGATATTGCGTCTTCATCATCAGCCACATACAATATGTGGTGTCAAGGGCTTTTTTCAGCCTGTGGAAAACTTTTTTTGAAATTGATAGATCGCTGATTATAAACCACTTATAAAAAAGGGGCGGCGTGAGTATCCGTGGGACAATCGGTGGAAAGCAGCTGGAAGAACGACGTAAACTACGTGTTATCAATAATCTTTATGCAGCTACCGCCCCCCTCAAGAGGCAAATCTTTGCGTCTCAACGCTATACGCATTTTTCTCCTGCGCGGTGACTTTCCGATTCGAAATTCACGCTTGCAGAACGCGCGAAAGCAGGTCGCGCCGATAGACGATCCCGTGCAGCTTTCCATCGCGCACCACATAGAGGCGGGGCTTGCGGCCCGAGACCAGCATGTTGGTGACCTTGATGATCGGCGTGTCCTCTTCGACCGTGAGAATCTCGCGCGTCATCACGTCACGCACCCTGAGCTGCTTCTCCTGCCGGAAGTAGTTTTCGAACGGCTCGAACTGGGTGAGGAAACTGTCGTCCTTGAGCAGGTCAACGTACTTGGGCAGGCCGATGGCGAGGATTTCGATGCTCGACAGCTCGCCGAGCAGCTTGCCTTGGGCGTCGGTCACGGGCAGGCCGTCGTCGGGCGAAGCGATGATCGAGCCGATCGCCTCCTCGAGCGACATCTCGGGCTGCAGAACGGCCGGCGCCGCGGTCATCACGTCGGCGGCCGTGATCGTGCTTTTCACGTCTATACCACTCTCCTCGATTTGCTTGATGACGTGGGCGGGCGTCTTGATCCGCTTAATGGTTTCGCGCATCTCCTTGCCGTGGCAGAGGCGCGCGACCGCCGCCAGCGTCTGGAGCATCAGGGTGTTCTTCTCGGCCGGCGCGAGAACCAGGAAGAGCAGGTGGATCATCACGCTCGGCGGGTCCTGTGCGTCGAAACCCTTGGACGAGGTGACCATGCCGACGAGCACGCGGTTGAGCCCCTCGAGCTTGGTGTGGGGAATCGCCACGCCGTGGTCCACGTAGCTGGTGATCTTCTTTTCGCGTTCCTGGAGACGCTGGAGCGCCAGCTTGCGGAGGGTCGGATCGAGTTGCGAGTCGAACGAGGCGAGCACGCGCTGGATCGCCTCGTCCTTGTTCTCTACGGGGGGATCAATAAGGATACTCTCTTCGTTGAGCAGCGAACTGAGCTTCATACTCGTATGCGATAGAGAGACATGGACGCGGTCTGCGAGGGGGCGGCCTGACCCACCCGTCGCCCCCTCTTGCAAGTTGACCATCTCTCTTCGGCGGTCAACCTGTCAACCCCTTTTCGGTAACGCTGAACGCGGAACGATGAACGATGAACGAAAAGCAGAAGCAGGAAGTGGCGCTGAACTTAAGTACACCTCAACACAATAGAGGGGTTAAATTAGGGTACGTGCCGGCATGCGCGATTTTCGGCGGCCCCAAAGGGGCGAAGGCCAGTAGCCGGGGGTGATGCGAAACGAAGTGAAGCGAACCCCCGGAACAAACGCCCTCCCTTCCGGTCAAGCCCCGAACGGGGCGGCAGAG
>Ga0315282_10007258_pt1 | contig 18262 bp, 13 predicted proteins | sample YL17G07_20_MG_FD_203693 | JGI IMG/M metagenome (GOLD analysis project Ga0315282, IMG submission 203693) | Sediment microbial communities from Yellowstone Lake, YNP, Wyoming, USA - YL17G07_20 | ecosystem: Environmental > Aquatic > Freshwater > Lake > Sediment | place: USA: Wyoming | collected...
ACGACCCGTGCATTCCCGTCATGAATGCGTTCATTTATCAGATCGAGGGACTTGTGCATGTGCCAAAATATCGTTTTATGAATATTAAAAGTAATTGCTATTACCCTTGGTAATATATGGTATTTATCTCATGCATGTGATAAGTCTGTATGGATTTGCGTGCTTTCATTCTCGATATGGAACGACTGGCACCACCGGCGCTTGCCGAGGAGTTCGATGCGGGAAGGATCGGGCTTGTTGTTGAAGGACGAAAGGACATTGAACACATCTGCTGTGCGCTGGACGCTACACCCGAAGTCGTCCGTCAGGCTGTCGCGGTCGGAGCAGATATGCTCGTTGTCCACCATACCCCGTTGTGGACTCCCGTCAGTGCGCTCATTGGGCGAACCGCTGACCTGATGCGGATGGTCCTGTCCGCAGACATGAACCTGTATGTGATGCACACGAACTTTGATCGTGCAGCAGGTGGAGTGAATGATGCGCTTTCTGAACTGCTTTCTTTAGAGGACATTACCCCAATGACGATTGGAAATATCGGAACCTGTACTATCTCGCCGGAAGAAATATCCCGGCGTCTTGGCGGCAACCTGCGGGTATGGGGAGAGAGGAAAAAAATCCAGCGTCTTGCTCTCGTTGCAGGAAGCGGGTTTGATCCGGTGATTATTTCAGAAGCTGCAGAACTGGGTGCTGATGCGTTTCTTTCCAGTGAAATGAAACATTCGGTTGCCCGTGCGGCACCAATTCCCTGCCTTGAGGCAACACATTATGCGCTCGAAGCCCCGGCAATGCAGCGCCTGAGCGAACGGATGGACTGGAAATACATCGCCGATCCTCCACAACTGCGTCATCTCGTATGAGTGACGTATTGCACCGGCTTTCTGGGAGAAAAACGCTTGATGATACGATGAGGGCAGCAATCGAACAGGAATTCGGGTTGCGGGGGGAAAAAGCTCTTCTTGCGATCGATACTCACCGGGTGAAAAAATACCTGGACTTTTTTGTCGTTGCCGGCAAAACCGGTGAGTACATCGTCGATGAAAATGTCTGCACCTGCCATGATTTCATCTTCCGGAACCGGGAATGCTGGCACCTCCTCGCAGTACGTATAGCGACAATTACCGGATCTTATGATTCTGTTGACCAGTGGTACCAGGATACGTGGAAAAAATAAGGGAGCAATACAATAATTATCCTGCATCATCAACTGTACTGACAATACGTGATTTTTCATGCTCACCAGGTACGTTTTTACATCCCCTGCACAAACGACCACCCGGACGTGGTCCTGATGCTCGAAGAGGAATACCAGCTCGAATATTTTAAAAAAGCCGGGCTGACCCGGAAAATCTGCACATCCTGCGGTGCCGCGTTCTGGACACGCGACCCCTCCCGTGACAACTGCGGGGATGCAGCCTGCGAACCGTATACGTTCATCGGACACCCGGTCTTTACCTGCCACTCGCTTGACAGCATGCGCGAAGCGTTTCTCTCATTTTTCGAGAAGAACGGACATACCCGTATCGAGCGCTACCCGGTAGTTGCACGCTGGCGGGATGACATCTATCTCACCATCGCATCCATCGCAGATTTCCAGCCTTTTGTAACCGGCGGCATCGTTCCCCCGCCGGCAAACCCGCTCACCATTTCCCAGCCCTGCATCCGTCTGAACGATCTCGATTCTGTCGGGAGATCCGGGCGGCACCTCACGACATTCGAGATGATGGCGCACCATGCCTTCAACACCCCGAATGAAGAGATATACTGGAAGGATCGTACCGTCGAACTCTGTGACCAGTTCCTCCTGTCCATCGGTGCTGATCTCAATAAAGTCACGTACAAGGAACACCCGTGGATCGGTGGCGGCAACGCGGGACCGAGCCTTGAGGTGATGATCGGCGGCCTTGAAGTTGCAACGCTCGTCTTCATGAGTCTCGGGCGCCAGAAAACTGCTCACCCGGGATACGAACTGAACGGCGAGATGTATTACCCGATGAAACTCCGGATCGTCGATACCGGATACGGTCTCGAACGGCTCGTCTGGGCTTCAAAGGGTTCACCTACAATATACGATGCCGTGTTCCCGGAGATGGTGAGCCGGGTTATGAGTTCCGCCGGACTCTCACATATGCTGGACAACAAGGACTACACGAAAATCCTCGCCCTGAATGCAAAATTTGCCGGCCTGATGGACATCTCGGGCACGAATCTTTTTGCCCTCAGGAAAAAAGTGGCTGCGGCTATTGATATCTCGCCGGAAAAACTCGACCGGATGATCACGCCCATCGAGAAAGTGTATGCGATTGTCGATCACACCCGGTGCCTTGCCTACATGCTGGGGGACTGCATCGTTCCCTCGAATGTCCGCGAAGGCTATCTTGCCCGGCTGGTTATACGCCGCACGCTGCGGATGATGAACGATCTGAAAATGCAGGACTCCCTTGCCGATCTCATTGAAGAACAGATGAAAATTGTCGGTATGAAAAAGTTTGAGCAGGACATCTCGGTTGTCTGCGAAATTATCGACCGCGAGGTTGAGAAATACGCATCCACACTCGAACGCGGGACACGGATCGTCCAGAAGATCGCAAAGTCTTACAAGGCAAAGAGCCAGCGTGTGCCGCTCGCCGAAATCATCACCCTCTACGATTCCCACGGCATCCCCCCGGAGATGATAAAAGATATCGCCGCAAAGGAGGGGGCGGTGATCGATCTCCCGGATAATTTCTATTCACAAATCGCCGATATGCACTCCGAGTCAAAAAAGGAAGTGGAGACGGACAAGATAGCACAGTATACCGAGCGTGTGCAGGGATTGCCCCCGACAAAGAAGATGTACTATGAACAACCGTCCGAAATTGAATTCGAAGCGGTTGTGCTTGACTTCTTTGATGGCTATGCCGTGATTGACCAGACGCTCTTTTACCCGGAAGGTGGCGGGCAGCCGGCTGATACCGGGACACTTGTCAGTGCTGAAAGCATGGTGCGGGTGGACGATGTCGTAAAAGCTGGAGAGGTCGTCCTCCATCATATCAGCGGCGGTGTTCTGCAACGTGGCGAGCGGATCAAAGGGGTGGTGGACGAAGAGCGGCGATGGTCCCTGATGCGCCACCACACGGCAACGCACATCCTCCTCCACGCGGCAAAGGAGGTGCTGGGTGCCCACATCCACCAGTCCGGCGCGCAGAAGGGCAGTGAAAGTTCACGGATTGATATCAGGCACTTCAAACATATCACTCCCGAAGAACTGAGAAAGATCGAGACTGCTGCAAACCGGATGATCATGTCAAGCCAGCAGGTTGAGATCTCGATAGAAAACCGGACGAAAGCAGAGCAGTTGTACGGGTTCTCGCTGTACCAGGGGGGGGTCCCGCCCGGTAAAGAGATACGCATCGTCAAAGTTGCCGGGGATATCGAAGCCTGTGCCGGTACGCATTGCCGGAACACAGGAGAGGTCGGGGCGATAAAGATCATCCGGGTTGAGCATATCCAGGACGGTATCGAACGTATCGAGTTTACTGCCGGTATCGCTGCTATCTATTACATGCAGCACCTTGAACAGATAGCCACATCGTCGGCAGATACGCTTTCTGTGCAACTGGAGAACCTGCCGCCCACAGTCATCCGGTTCTTTAACGAATGGAAAGACCAGAAGAAGGAGATCGAGCGCATGAGCGCAAAAATTGTTGAGCTCGAGATGCAGTCCCTTGTTGCAGAGAACGTCAGCGGAGTTCAGGTCATCATACGCCGGATTGATCTCCGCTCGCGTGAACTAGCAACACTCGCTACATCCATATCTGAAAAAGGCGGTGTTGCCCTGCTTGGTGCTTCCGGTGAGACGGCACGGGTAGTCCTTGCTTCCGGTGATGCCCGGGTGAATGCCGGCGAGATCATCGGGCAGGTCTGTAGTCTGCTTGGGGGGAAGGGAGGCGGGAAGCCTGCCATGGCCCAGGGTGGCGGACCTGATATTAACCAGCTGGATCTTGCGTTAAAAGTGGGTCGCGAACGGATCGTTGCGGCACTCCATGACTGATTCCGTCCTCATCCTGGAACCCGGAGATGAACGGGCGCAGAAGATCGCAAAAGCGATGGCAAGCCAGACGGCAAATGATATCCTCAACCTTCTTCGTGAGGGACAGAAGAGTCAGACCGAGATCACCGAACGTCTCGACATCCCGTTCACAACAGTACAATACCATATTGAAAACCTGCTTGACGCCGGGCTCATTGCCGTTGCTGCCACCAGGTACAGTGTGAAAGGGCGGGAGATCAAGTGCTACGCGCTCACAAACCAGCTCCTGATCGTTGCTCCCCGGCAGGCAAACGTGCGGTTGCTTCTGCTCAAATATGCATCCCTGTTTGGCATCGTGATATTCGGTGCGCTTGCAATCACGCTCGTGTCTCCCCTCATTACGGTGCAGAACTTGATGAGAACCGCCGCACCCATGCAGGCAACGCCGGATACTGGTGCTTTGGCGACAAAGATGAGCTATGGGGAAATTGCATCGACTTCTGCCACAGGACTTCCCGACACTGCAATCGCGTTCTTTGTTGGCGGAGCGCTCGTGATCTGTGTGATGCTCTGTTATGAGTTGTATCTCTGGAAGAAGCAAAACCGACCTTATTCGTAATCAGTAATTATATTTTTTTTGATGAGCGATCTGTCACATTCCATTTGACAGGCATTGTATGCGAGTGGTAACACCATTATTGGAGGAGTATATGGAACGTGAGTATCCTTCAACGTCTTTGCCAGTAACTGGTGGTATCGATTTAAACAGCAAAAATTTTAAAAAATAATTTCAAAAAATTTTGGCGGCTCACAGAAAATCCGGAAAATATTTTTTGCGTGTGTGAGAAATTTCCCGAAAAACATTTTCGACAAAATCCGTACACGCACTCACCCGTAAACCAGAATTATTCCCAACCACTCAAAAACCAGATAAAACCCGTTAAAATCCAATTTCTCCGACGTGATCTCAATAGCGGGCAGTTAAGGGCATTTACAGCCCGTTTCTCCCGAAAACCCTGCTATAATAAATGCCCAAAAAAGATGCTCACAGAATCGCGCTATATTGCACGGTCAAATTGCGATTAAAATCGTTATTCTCTAAAAATAACCGTTTAAAACGTTATTTTCTGTAGGCGTTGGCATCGCTTCCACTGGAACCCGGAAACTTGATCCGGAAGTGAGGAATCGGAGTCCAAATTGAACCCGGAATAGGGTATCTTTTTTGCTTGATCAAGTGCCTGGATTCAGGTATTGTCTGACACTCTTCCACCCCCATGTGAGGGTGAAAACTCCAGGAGTTTTCGATCAAACAAGGGGTCATCGACACCTAAACGGAGCCCAAATTGAGGCATCCCGGAAATCGGGGGCTGGATTGGGCTTGGATCCGGGGTGTTGTGAACTCTGGATTGATATGGGTTTTTGGGGTGTTTTCAGGGAGGGGGGCGAAGAGGATGGCAAACGTTTTCGAACTGGTTGTAAAAAAAATTTAAAGCAGTTTTGCAAAAAAATCGCAAATATTTTCGAAGCAAAAAAAATTTCTACCGAAATTCCGGAATCGCAAAAAAAATTTTAAAAAATCCGGGCTCCACTCATTTTGAAAAAATAATTCACAAACGATTACGCGATTATAACCGGTCGCCGGTTTTCTCCAGCAGACTCATAACCTCGCGGGTGAGCACGGGAAGGTTGGTTTCAAGTACAAACCAGACAACTTTGTTCGCGATGGTTGCATAACCGTGAATCAGCCGGTTGCAAAAAGGAAATGACGCTCGATGAATTGCTGATCAATTCAACAAGCGAGGGGTTGTTCTGGATTGCCTAATTTACGTGCTTTTCCGACAATTTCAAATTGGCGCTCCACAACGGATCGAAGTAAGGATCTTTTTATTTATCGCATGAGTCTTACCGCTCGTGAAATGTGCAATGAGATCGCATGCTCCTGCAATAAGATATTTTTTTTCGTCTCATGCGGCAGCATAGATTACGACTTGCATCTCTTTGGAATCCGACCTCTTCTTTCCCCCATCGCCCGACCGTTTCCGTGCGCTAATCGGTGCGAGGTGAATAGCAAATGACGGAATTGACAAAGTGGGGGCAACGAAGCACCTCTCGTCACTGCATTGCCCGCTCTTCCGGAATCGAAGGCGATGCAGGACCGGGCGCCACTCGCTGTGGGATCGGGTATTTGATTTCAGTTTTACTTTTACAGCAACCAGCAGTCCTTCGGAATCTCCACAAAAAGATCTACCGATCCAGAATCAAGACGAAGAGGATTACACACGCTTCTCAATTCAAGGTCTGAACGGCTCTTTAAAAGATCAGGATTTTGGAATAATACTTCTTGTAAATCGTTAACCTCATCTGTGAATTCATGGCGCCATAAAATCTCGCCACGCCATTTTGTTCCGGTTTTTCTGATAATTGTTGGCATATTCTCTCCCTCATTCTTCCCGTTTCTCCCCAGACACATTCCCGCAGAACTGCCTGCCAGCTAAGAGAAGATCATCGCTGGTTGAAAACAGCGCCTCATTCCATCGCGGATGACACGTCTTCACCAGCCCCTTGAACAGGCTTGCCGGCTTGCATCCGTCTTCGACAAGCACCAGGACCCGGGAAGTATCCCGACTCCTTCCCAGAACCTGCCGGTCGTATAGATACTGCACTTCCTGGGATACCGACTGATTGATGTTTTCCTCGTCGGCTCTTTGCAGAAAAACGACAAATATGCATATACCGCTCACAGCAATCAGTTCCCTGCTTATCCGGAAATTATAGACATCCTCATCCTCACCCTGATGACGGGGATGGCGCTTCTCCAAATCGGAGGAAAGACGTGCAGGATATCCGTGATTGACAAGATGATCCCGCAACGATTCGAGAAGTCCGTACCGGTGGAACGATCCGAAAATCCCAACAGGGACCGATCGTTTATTCCTGAGGTACGAGGTCAGTCGGCTCCCGAACTCCCCGGAAATATCCATATCTCTTGTTTCCCTCTACCCCCGATAATCCCGCTAGTCAAGTTTATATGACTATAGCGCTCAGGAAATATATAGTCAAAAAAAGTTGACTTAGTGGAGGAACCGGTTATGTACGATGAAGCGATCAACAAATATCTTGATGAAATCCCCGCTGAGATACGGGATGCCGTAAGCGAACTCTCCAGCGTCCAGCGATGGGCGGTTTTCCTTGCAATCCTCAAAGAGGACCGGTACTTCAATGAACTCAAGCGGGAGCTTGGTATCTCCGCTGAACAACTTAACAACATCCTCCGGCGGCTCGTTATCGGGGGGCTCATATACAAGGAGATGGCATCCCCGGCAGAGATTGGTGATCAGAAGAAGACCTATTACACGATTACACCATCAGGAAAAAACTTGGTCCGTAGTTTACTGGAAGGATTCCTGCCGGAATCCCGGCCTCATGGTGTCAGAAAAATGTTCACAGGATATAGCCTGCAAAAAGACGAGGAACTACAGGTCTGCGAGGTTGACAATAACTCATCACCTCGTCGAAGAACCGGATATTTGCACAGCCCCAAACGCGCCAGGATCGGATGAAGGGAGCGACGAAGCGCCTCTCGTCACTGCATTGTTCGCTCTTCCAGAATTGAAGACGATGCAGAACCGGGCATCACGAACCGGGACCGGGCTTTCTCGCATCGCAGGGGCTTTTTTAGAATTTGAGCGGTACGTGTCAACGGCGGGTTTAATTTCCTTACTCGCGGCGGAATAAATTCCTCACTAAACCAAGATTTTTGCACCGCCATTGACATATTGCAAAGAAAAAGATCATTTATTGATGGAGATTACATAATTTTTCAGTAAACATGCGTGAAGGTTTAAATGGATAATAATTATCCTCCCAATGACGTAGTGACTTATAGAGCTGCGTTTTTTGAAATTGATTATTGCTTAAACAATCATCGGTAATCTTATCGAATAATCTCCCTTCTGAAATATGGTCATATAAAAATTTTAAATACATGCATCGAAGTACTGTCATCGTATTATGACCTTGACAAAAAAAGAGATCTTCGTTCTTTAAGAAAACATATGGGGTGCAATCAACAGTAATATCTTTTTCGATTTTTTCTTTTATTTCCAAATTGTTGTTATTTTTTGAATCACGATGAAAAAGAAGAGCGATAAAAGATGCAAATAATTTATCATCAGATGTATTGATAAAAGAGCAAAGTTCTTCGAGAATTAATGATTTAACATGTTTCCAGCTAATATTATACTTATTTGCTAATTTGAAAACACAATTTAGATGTTTTATACGGAGAAAGACATATTCTTTAAAGTTTTCAAATGAGAGGTTTGCATCATTTTTCATTTTTTTGAATATTTCAGATAGTAGGTTGTCCAATATTCCATACTGAAGCAAGAGAGTTTCCAGATCGTTTGTTTCAGTAGTGAAAATATGCTGATATTGTTGAGATCTATAGAGATTAGGACAGTGGATATCATTTGAGCTGGGGTATTTATCAAAATCCAAATCAATCAAACCCAACGCCATGTTTTTTTGAACTCGTTCGACAAAATGACATTTAGGATTATTGATGTGATGATTCCTTTCGAATAACGTTCGCACCGCGGATTTTCCAAATAAATTTTGAGATTTTCGTTCCTGTTCAGATGCACTTTCCCCACAGGTTAGCTCGACAATAACTGAATTTGATTCATTGAAAATTTTATCATAAAAAGTTTTATCGGTTTTTCCTTCAACGATAATGAGAAATACAGAATTTTTTAACTTTTTTTTGGTAAATTTTAATCCCTTTTTCCGGGCTTCTGGCCCGATACTTAAATGAACATAGGTTGAGAGAATTCCGAATTTATTCACTTTTTCCTTAGAATTGTAATTGTTGTTATTCATCATATCCACCGAGAAGGAGATCACAGGTGATATCCCATCTTGAATTAATTACAAAGGGCGAATGCGTTGCGATGAGGAACTGGAGTTTATTTTTTTGGGCAATTTCCTCAATATTTTCTATCAAATTCTCCTGAGCATTCACGTGGAGTGATATTTCGGGTTCATCAATCAGAACAACGGTTGAAGGATCACAGTTGAAAAGGAAGTCATAATACATGACAATCTGCTGCATTTCACCGGATGATATCTGGTGCAGATCAAGTTCATGATAACGGCCGGACTCTTTATGCAAATTATAAAATGCGAATCCTGTATCTTTCCGAATTCTAATGCGAGTGTAAATGAGCAGGTTGTTGATGATGTCTTCAAATGCTTGGCACCGGTCATTTATCCAGTCAAAGACCTTATATTTTTCACTCTGCTCTTCTAAGTAATCGTGCAGGAAATCCTGATATTGTAGTAATTGAACCGAGTGCAGATCATTTTTGTCAGATTCGAAGGGATTTTTTTCTTTTTTATACCAATTCCTGAATGATAAAAAGTCTGTCGTTTCGAGTTGCTGCCGTTTTTTATCCAGATCAGAAAAAGACTCTTTTAAACGATCATAGTCTTTGAAAATTCCAGGTTGTGATGTAACATCATCCAATAAACGAACCGGAAATGTTGTATCAATTTTGTGAGATACTATTGCATAATCCGTCAGTACCCCATCGAGACGTTTTTTAAAGGATTCGGAGAATTCCTCCCCTCTTGACTTGTTTTCGAGGACGTTGGATTCTTCGCGTTCAACAAAGAGATCATATATATAATTTTTTTCCTGACGTGGATCGTGAAACAATCTTTCTGATGAGAGGAATCTGATAGGGAGTGGGGGGATAATCTTGCGAAGTAATTTTATTTTGGGCTGGTTTTCTTCTTTCCATCTTTTCAGATCACGGAATTGATCATCCAAGTTTTTCCTTGTAAACTCAACACCTTCAGGCTTCGTGTTTAAAGAGATGTCATATCCTTGCTCCTGTTGAGACGGTGAATATTTCTTATTTATTGACAGTATCAGATCTTCTGTTCCACTTGAGAGAGTGAGTGTTGCATCATCAAATGGTATTGAAGAGATTTCTTTCAGGTTCCCTTTAAAAACTGCTCGTATCAACCGGAAAATGGTGGATTTCCCAAAACCGTTCGGGCTAGTGATGATCTGGATATGCGAAGAATTTGTAAGAGGAATATCCGAATAATCAAAGTCCGGGTTTTTCATGCGGAACAGATTATTTACTGATATTTTCTCCAAGGAGTACGGTGTGTGGTGAAGAGGAAAGCCTCGATATATTGCATCGGATATCCGTGAGATCATCTGACTCTCATACTCATAGTCAAGTAGAGGGAATTCAAGCCAGATACCGGTATCCTTAAAGAGTGCTTTAATTACTTCTACATAGTGCGAGTATTGATATTTCTGGGTATTATACGGTGCAAAAAGTTTGGATGCTTTTCCATTATCTTTCTTTTTTCCCTCTTTTGTCAGCAGCTGATATATTTTAAACCATGATTCATATTCCACATTATTGATGCATGAATCCCATGTTTTTTGGAGCCACCACTTATAATCGGTATGAGAATCGGTACCGTTCCCCAAAAAAATTATCCTGCTATATTGACCATCTGCCCCGTCCCGTTTTGGCAATAACCCGAGTTTTTCAGCCTCATTTACCAGTTTATTATCCAGCGTTTCCTGATCTATGAAAGGCTGCCAATAGATTGGCTTATCAGAATTTTCTGGAACACCGGGAATCGGATAGGGGGGGTTGTCATATTCACCTTTAATGGGTTGATCGGGATGCACCAACCAAGGTTGACCTTCCTGGTTGTTGGTGGTGAGAATAAACCAGTTGTCCGGGTAGAAATGTTCAGCATACTCTCGGCAGAGTGAACTCATTCTCCCCAGAAAAACATTTTTAGCTGGGATTTCGATCTCTTCGCGTTCGATTTCTTTATTTTTACTATACTGTTTAGCAAGTTGGGGATCAGTATGATAGATTCTTGTTCTCCCATCTGGTATGATCAGCGCCGTATGAGGTTCACGTACAGATTTCTGTGTCATTTTGTTCCTCTGCTAATATCTGCAATAGGTGACTTCGGATAAATTCTCTCACTTGCAAACGAAAACAACGCCATCTCCACATCTGCACACTCCCACACTCCCGGTGTCCGGAGTCCGTGATCATATAATATCTGAGGATGGGGGCACTTGATACCCTGCCGGTTGAGCTTCTGCATCATATACCGCAGGATAAAAATAAAAGTGGAATACTCATCCGGCCAAGCAGGTTGTGGATATTTAATGAACCATTTCCCTCCCCGGTCCTGTGCCTCCAGATTGAGCAGGTAAACATAACTGTGCTTGGGGTCACCTAATCCGAAAACTCGGGTAATACGTGTATCAAGGGCTCCGAATTCTGCGGGGAGAGAGAACCGGAGAATTTTTGTCATATATGTTGGCCCGACATAGTATACCTGCGGGCGGATTTGACGTAACCCCGCTGCTGGATCTTCTTTAATCCATGATGCCAGTGTATCTCCTTCATAAAGAGAGAGATCGACAACCTTTTTGCATTGGATTTTATCCAGCATGGGGTGACCACCCCAACGGGCTATTTTCATTACCTGATCAGAAGATACCCGGTTATTCTTTGCGGCCTCGAATAATTCAACTTCAAGATTTACAATATTCTTAAAATTGCTACCTTGCGTATCTGCATCCCATGAATAATTCTTGTACCAATAGAGCAAATCCTGGTTTTTAAGGAATGAATCAATTGACTCTTTTATGGATGAGGATAATGGACTGTAATCGAAGGACATTGTCTCACTAGATCAGACATTTACAGAGATAGCATAAAAACAGATGCATGAACCAGCAGGTATTCACATGACTTTCATCACCATCCATTACGGCTCATAATCCATCGGCGGCAACAAGATCCATGTCAAAGAGGGCTGGCGGGGCGCCTTTTTAGACTTTGGTAAGAACTTTGTAAAATCCGGGGCATTCTTCTCTGAATTTTTTAATGAGTGGTATGAAATGGACAGGATGACGAAACATTGGATATTCTGAATGTTTTGGGACCGACGTTCAGAAATTATTATTTTACAAAAGCAACCTGCGAAATCCAGGCGTGCGACCCATCGGGACACGACAGGGAAATTGTGTAAAAGATTCAGCCGATAACTCTACACTTTTTTCTTAACCGGTGACAGATGAAAACCAAATAGATTCGACACAAATTCAGTAACTTCTTTCCTGATATCTGCACCCACCATTATAATTGGTGCAACCCCGATATTTTTCACCAGTTTTCTGAGCAACTCTCCAGACTAATTTCGAACCGCATTGTGGGCATATACCTGCAATTTTTGATGATGCAGGAGTCGAATTTTTATTATCGGTTTGTGGGATCGCAACTTCCTCTGCATTATCAGGATCTGAACTTAGGATATTTGACCGCATAACAACGCTATCTTCGATTGTTACGTCCCCGCTGCATTTGCCATCAGCATCGCAGAAACTCATGAGGTTGGTTCTCTGCACAACGGAATCCTTGATAGTGACATTGAAAATCTTCTGGACATTGCCCCTCTTTGATACTTCTTCGGTAACGTGACGGTTAATCTCAGCGAGAAGCCCTGTCAAGTCTTTTGGATCATAGCTGAATGCAGTAATTTCAACCATGTCCATATCTTTCACGATACCAATTTTGATCACCATATCCTTTTGAGTAACGTTTGTCCTTCCATAATACCACGACTCAAAATTCTTGGCACGCCTGAGCGTACTGACATGCCGGATATCATGGAGCTGGATTACACTCTGGAAGATCTTCAATTGAGTCGGTGCATCAAGATTTCTGGGGACTGAGAAAATTTTCGTATCCCGTGATGGAAGGGAATCAATGAGTTGTTTGAGTGATCCGATATTCACCGGTTCTTTTGTCTCGAAAATTGGGCAGACAACCTGAATCCGCAGAGGTTCCATGTCGAGCGATCCCGGTTGCCCCTGTGCATCTTTGTAGCGGACATGGCAATGAACATCGGTTCCCTCCTTTGCGCAGATGATTGGTTCAAGATAGAGACTTACCGTTCTGTCATTGTTGGGATTGATAGTTCCAAGGATAATTCTCTCATTTTCTGAAAGATAGTCCTCCGGTTCATGCCGTTCCAGGTAAAGAATTGCACGATCAACATCGGGTTCTAAAATGACATCGTGAATGGTGAGTGGAGTTGGATTTTTTACGGAGATTTTTACACGTATATACCCGGCATAGAATTCATACGCACGGATGATTTTGGGATCGTGGGGTGCATTGGTTTTGGGTGTGAACTGACTGACAGGTGACAATGGTGTTTCAGATGGTGAGGTTGTGGTCGTACCCTTTTCCACGATATCGATCCAGAACTCCTGCGTTTTTTTGAACGGGGTTCCTATTGCGTCCCGGTAATCAAGGGTAATTTCACAGGGAATCCTGCCATCATTTTTTGGCAGGATGCCGAACTCAATCATCCCGGTTTTTCCGGCTGCGATGGTGATCGGTTGTACCCGTTTTACCTCAAATTCTTCAGAGAAGGAAAGGGTAACATCGAATGCAGGAGAGTTGCCGGTATTGGAAACTGGCACTTCAATCTTATGCCACCGGTTGGCAATGAGACCGGGGTGATCGAATGTAAAGGTAAGTACTGGTTTCGCATTTACACGAACTGATTCGAGTTCTTTTATAGCACGTTCAAGTATCGATTCATCATGAGCCTGAAGATCTGTCTTTATTGAGGTGGGAACCTGTGCTAACAGTTCGGTTTCAGCGAGCAGTTTATGTGCTTCTTCTTTGAGTTCAGTTATACGTACCTGCTGGCGTATTGCTTCTGTTGTTCCGATTGCATACAGATTGTGATCCCAACTCCCTACATAGACAACACCGTTCGCTACCGCCGGTGATGATGACACTGGATCTTCCATCTTGAAATGCCACTTCTCCTTCCCCGTCATCGCATCGATTGCATACAGATTATTATCTAAACTCCCGACATAGACGATCCCGTTCGCTACCGCCGGTGATGAATCCACTTTACCTCCCGTCTTGAATCGCCACATCTCCTTGCTTGTCACTGCATCGATTGCATACAGGTTCTTATCATAACTCCCGACATAGACGATCCCGTTCGCTACCGCCGGTGATGATTTCACAGCATCACCCATCTTGAACCGCCATTTCTCCTTCCCCGTCATCGCGTCAATCGCATACAGGTTCTCTCCCAAATTCCCAACATAGACAACACCTTTCGCTATCGCCGGTGATGATGTTACAGCAGCTCCCTCCGTGATAAACGGTGTCTCCTTCCCCGTCACCGCATCGATTGACGTCACAATCCATCCCGGCTTGACCCGCCACTTCTCCTTCCCCGTCACCGCATCGATTGCATACAGGTTGTTATCCCAACTCCCGACATAGACGATCCCGTTCGCTACCGCCGGCGATGATGTCACAGTATTTCCCGTCTTGACCCGCCACCTCTCCTTCCCCGTCACCGCATCGATTGCATACAGATTATTATCTAAACTCCCTACATAGACAATCCCGTTCGCTACCGCCGGCGATGAATCCACAGCACTTCCTGTCTCGAACCGCCACTTCTCTTTTCCCGTCACCGCATCTATGGCATACAAGTTCTTATCATTACTCCCGACATAGACGACGCCGTTCGCTACTGCCGGCGATGATGTCACAGCATCGCCCATCTTGAACCGCCATTTCTCCTTCCCCGTCACCGCATCGATCGCATACAGGTTCTTATCATAACTCCCGACATAGACGACGCCGTTCGCTACTGCCGGCGATGATGTCACAGCATCGCCCATCTTGAACCGCCACAGCAAAATATTCGGGGGTTCAATTCCTCCATTGTCATATTCACCGGTATGCTGGAGGTTGGCGCGGAACATTGCATACGGGAGTGTGGTTATCCCCATACCTTGACTAGAAAAGTTTGGGGCATTCTGTTGTTCTGTAAGATGGGTTCCGCAATTTGTACAAAATGCCCTCTCGCCAACAAAAGGATTCCCGCACTTTGGGCATGTCTTTCTATCAGTGGGTGGAAATCCGGGGGGCATGGCAATCAATCAATTGAAATTATTACCCGCAATGAGAATAAAGGTACCTCTTGTGTAACCATCCCATATGGCTGATTATCCCGCTGACCTGTAAGAAATTGTATTCTCTGTCTACAGGATGCTTTCGAGTTTCTGTTCGAGTACGTTAACACCTTTCTTGATGTCTTCAAGGGTCTTGCCACCCGTGAGAATGATCTTTCCTGAAGAGAAGAGGAGAGCGACGATCTTGGGATCTTTGATACGATATACAAGCCCGGGGAACTGTTCGGGTTCGTACTCGATATTTTCGACATTGAACGTGACGGCTACCTTGTTGAGATTGAGGCGTGTGCCGAGATTGTATGAACAGACCATATTGGTGATCGCAACTTTGGGCTCTTTATGAGTGTCAATACCTGCGTCTTTTACCGACTTCATGACGATCGCAAGACCGTCTGTTAACGCCTTTTTGTTACGGACGCCGGTGATCACAATCTTGCCCGTCGAAAAGATCAGGCACGCAATCTTGGGGTTCTCGATACGGTATACTGCGCCGGGGAACCGTTTCTTATTGAGTTCGCAGTTCTTGACCTTTTCTGACAACGCAACAAGATCGATGGAATCGGCGATTGCACCGGATGCTACCATATTCTCAATCTTCAGGGATTCGTACTTTTTATCAGCCATCTTCTATTCTATGATTTTCCCCGGATCATAATACTGATGGACAACCTTTATGGTGTGAGTCCCTTTTCGTTTTGATGTTATCAGAGCTGCACACAGTCAACTTTGACCACAGACACTCATAAAAATACACACAAATATGATGTGTAAAAAAAAGTATCTTAAATCTACACGATCACCAAGTGATCCAATATCAGTCTGTATCTCTGGCCCGGTGTTGTATATGGATATTCAAGTCAGATGAGCGGACGGGGTTCGTTGTCACCGGCAACCGGTAGCCGTGTCGGTTTGACCAGCACGGGTTCGTCACCCTGCCGGATCTTTTCGATGATGAGCTCTTTTGCTCTCACTGTCATCGCAAAGACGGGGATCGAGATCCCTGCCTGCACGAGTGCTTTTCCGGCAACCGCTTCGCGGATTGTCTTTGATGCGCAGGCAGTGACCAGATCAGAGGCACGGACGAGACGCTCTGCCTCATCCTTGGTGAGCCCGCTTACGTGAACTCCGACAATAAAAGCATCGGGGTGAATCTTACGGATTGCCTCGGCATCTGCCGGCAGGGCAACTGTGACCGCGACTTGTTTGAACCCTTTTTCATATGCAAGCACCATGCCGGCAGCCGCATCCATGCGGGCACCTTTACAGTCAAACACAAACCCGCCGTTCCTCTCAATCCGGTCCATTACTTCCGGATAGGGAGATGTTTTCACGAGCCCGGACATCCGTCCCCCGATACCCTGCACGAGCGCCGGTGTCGTTGCGAGGACAGTGCCTGCACCATCGCATGCGATTACTGCTGCGTCAAGAAAGCCTGCATGAATGCCGAAACTCAAAAGTTCCGATGCGCCAAACCCGACAAAAGTCCGGGTATCCAGCACTTCACGGTCCGGAGTACACATACCAAATGACCTGATCCGTGCCTCAATGTTTGCCTTCACTGCTTCCTTTGTAATCTCTGGAACCGGGTAGGCGAACCGTTTTGCAAGCGGGCAGTCTGCAATGATCGGATCCGATACTTCAACGACTTTCCCGTTCCGGACAACGACCCGGCACCTGCCGATTGCCTCAATGATATGCTCATCAGTAAATTCTTTCATACGATTTTTCCAGTTATGAATGGTGTTTTGTCCTATGAGTAAGTAATTGTGGAGGCACAACCGGTATGACAACGACCACAAGAAGCATTTTCCAAACACATATTCGGGAACAGGAACAATAGACAGCGATGAACAGGGTAGAGCGTTACCAGGAGATCGATCTCGTGCGGGGTATCGCTCTTGTGATGATGGTTCTGTTCCATACACTCTTTGACCTGAATTTTTTCCGGGTTTTTCCTGTCGATGTATATACCGGGTTCTGGCGGTTCTTTGCATATGCCACTGCCGCGCTCTTCCTGTGTATTGTCGGCATTTCTCTCACGATCAGCCGGGCACGGGCTGCACGGTATCTCGATGCAGGTGCGCTCGTAAAAAAATTTGTCTTCCGTGGCGCCGGGATCTTCTGCCTGGGGGTGCTCGTCACCGTTGTTACGTGGTGGTACCTGCACGAGGGGTTTGTGGTCTTTGGGATCCTTTCCGTGATTGGCATTTCTGTCATGTGTTCCCCGCTCTTTTTCCGGTTCGGGAAGAAAAATGCGCTGCTGGGATTATTCATTATCGTCATCGGTTGGGTCTTTGCTACGATGACCGGCCCCATCTGGTTGTTACCGGTTGGCATTCATCCCGCTGCGTTCTGGTCTGTTGACTATGAACCAATCTTTCCCTGGTTTGGCGTCGTGCTTATCGGGATCGCGCTCGGTGATGTGCTGTATCCCGGCGGAGTCCGGTCCTTCGCGCTCCCGAAACTCCCGGCAAATGCAATTGCACCGCTCGTTTTTTTAGGCAGGCACTCGCTCCTCATTTATCTCGTTCACCAACCGCTGATCCTTGCGGTTCTATACCTGGTCGCCGGCACACCGGTGGTGTGATTCAGTACCGGGTTTATTACACATCCGCCTGGGGACTGGTGATTCATTTCCCGGATTCAGATTGTTTAATGCGATACACGATCAACATCCCCCATAACGATGCTCTGGGTTCTTCTCGCGCTCACCGGTGCAGTGACAAATGCCGGGTACTATGTCACAACGAAAAAGATGCTCCAGTCAATAAACCCACATGTACTGGCTGCCGGGAGTTTTCTTACCACAGCACTTTTTCTCCTCCTCATTTCCTCGCGTTCCGGTATTCCGGTGACTGGTGACCGGTTTCTCTTTGCGGTTGCCATCACGGCTGGCCTGAACATCATTGCGACAATCCTTACGTACCGGGCACTTGCCACCACTGACATCTCACTTGCGATCCCCATGATCTCCTTTACACCGGTCTTTTTGATCGGCACTTCCTTTCTCATTCTCCACGAACTTCCCACGGTGGGCGGGGCTATTGGTATTCTGATCATCGTCTCCGGTTCCTATGTCCTGAACCTCTCACCGGGACAGAAAAGTATTGCAGATCCCGTCCGTTCGATCGCGCGGCATCCCGGTGTCCTGTACATGCTGATTGTTGCGTTCC
>Ga0315282_10007259_pt1 | contig 18262 bp, 19 predicted proteins | sample YL17G07_20_MG_FD_203693 | JGI IMG/M metagenome (GOLD analysis project Ga0315282, IMG submission 203693) | Sediment microbial communities from Yellowstone Lake, YNP, Wyoming, USA - YL17G07_20 | ecosystem: Environmental > Aquatic > Freshwater > Lake > Sediment | place: USA: Wyoming | collected...
GCAAAGACTAGTTGGTGCTACTCGGGCCCTGGCCTCCGCCTGAGCATCGAGCTGCTGGGTCCGGAGTACTCCGTCGCCAGCAATAGCCTACAGCAGGAGCTCTCAGTATTCCTGAGTCGCAACGTATCTTCCCGCCAGACCGAAGACTTCGTCGAGAAGCAGGCCGCCGAGCAGGGTCTCATGCCGATAGTTCCCGACGAAGCTCACGCCTACGGCTACGCAGCCGAATGCAGGCACATGACAGAGAGCTTCGCGGCCGGGCGTAAACCGACGGAGGACTGGGAGGACGGCCTCCTAGTCACCCAGCTAATGATGCACGCATACAAATCGGCAGAGGAGGGGCGGACGCTGAGGTTCGACCCGGAGAGCGTCCGGGGATTCACCCCGAAAGTAGCTAAGGGAACTTGGAGACCTTAGTTGGCCTTGAGTCGTGGGTAGACTGGCTCCTCCTTGAAGACCTCGAGGACCGAGGTGATGAAGATGTCGTCGATCCCCTCCATCGACCTGATGTGGGTGACGATCCTGTTCAGGTCATCCCTCGACTCGGCCTGCACCTTCACCATCAGGTCGAACTCCGCTGTTGTGCCGTATACCTCTGACACCTCATAGACGGAGACAAGCTCCTCCGCCACCTGCCTATAGAACTTCGTCGTTGTCCCGACGCCGATGACGGAAGTGATGTTAACCCCCATCGCCCTCCGGTCCAGACGCACGGTGAACCGTTCGATCACGCCGTTCTTGACCATCTTCTTGATCTTATCGTGGACCGTCGATGTGGGTATACCCGTCTCGCGGGAGATATCCGAGTAGCCCGCCCTACCGTCCTTCTGGAGTTCCCTCAGAATCTTTAGGTCCTCCTCATCAAGATCGGGGAGGGGAGCATGCGTTGACATTCAGATCACAACGCAGAATGTCCCCAGGTTGTTAAAATGATTGTGGGCGCGGGCACCTAGGCGATACCGAGGAGGGGGCCGAGGACGAGGACGCCGGCGAAGACGGAGACCCCCATAACCGCCATGATGACGGTCAATGTCTTGTAGGCCGTCCCGACCTCCATCTTCGTGAAGCCGGTCACGACCCAGAAGAAGCTATCATTGACATGCATCAGGATCATGGCCCCAGCGCAGATGGTGATAGCCGCCATCACCGGGTTGACCCCAAGGCTCGGGAGAAGCGGAGCAATGATCGCTGTCGCCGTAGTCATCGTCACAGTTGTGCCACCCTGCGCCGTCTTCAGAAGAGCCGCTATCACGAAGATCACGAGGAGGCTCGGGAGGTGTAGACCAAGGGCGAGATTCCCGAGGTAGACGCCGACGCCAGTTCTCTGGAGGACTAGTGCCAGGACGCTGCCGGAGCCAACGATCATAAGGACCGAGGCCGACTTGGTGACCCCCTCACTCACCCAGCTGTTGACGTCTTGCATCGTCTTTCCCTTACCGAGCAGCAGGATCGCGAGGAGAACGCCGAAGGGGAGGGCTATGACGGGGTTCCCCATAAAGTCTACGAGATCGAAGCCTACCCCCCTGAGGACGCCCCTTAATACGCTACGCCCAATGATGAGGAGCGTAGGAATCAGAATGACGGCGACGACCGACGCCATGCCCGGGAGCCTCCCGTACTGGGCACCGATCTCCTCGAGAGTCATCCCACCCTTAGCGTCGGAGTTGAGCTTGAACCGCTTCCCCAGCCTCTCAGCTACCAGCAGACCGATGATCAGTGCGGGTATCGATGACGCGAAGGCTAGGAGAAGGAACGAGCCTATGTCGGCCCCCAGGATCGTCACGGGGAGAAGCGGAGCGGCCGGGAAGAGCATAGCGTAGCTCACGAAGGCCCCGGCCGAGAGGGTGAGGACGTAGACCATCATATCCACTGCCCCGCCCGAGGTCAGAGCCTGGAGGAGAGGGGAGAGCATTATGAAGCTCGTGTCGCTGCACTGGACCGGATAGGCGACGATGTAGCCGATGAGGCCCATCGCGTGGTGACCTCTCCCCTTACCGAGGAGGCCGAGGACTGCCCTCGAGATGACGAAGACTGCACCAGTCTGCTGCATGATGACCCCGATGATCAGCGCAGCCACGGTGATCACGGCGGTGTATCCGAGAACCTTACTGAACCCCTCGATAACTAGATCCCCCATCCCCTGCATGGGGAGACCCGAGGCGATCCCGACCGCGAGAGAGATGAAGAAAAGGACGAGGAACGGCTGTATCTTGTACCTCGAGGTGAGCACTATGACGGACAGTATTCCAGCCGCGAAAACTAGCGTTGACGCGAGTCCGTCCATCCTAGCTGCTACCTCCTAGGAGCTTAAGGGCCAAGGCCCCATTCTTCATATCGACATAATTCAATATGATCGTTTAGGACCTACGTAATCCAAGATTAATAAGTATAATTGATAAGAAAATAAGGCGATAAAACTTAATAACCTAGATTAATAAGGTCGTAGTCGATCGCACTGTAGACGCGGCCTAAGAAACGAAGGTGAATGGAATGGACGAGACGGATAAGAAGATAATCGAGTTGCTGAGGCGGGACGGGAGGATGGCCCTCGTCGATATCTCTCGGGAAGTCGGCCTGTCCAGTCCTACGATAAAAGACAGGATCACAAGACTGGAGGCGGAGGGTGTCATCCTCGGCTACCGGCTACTCCTCGATTACTCTAAGCTGGGACTCGGGATGACAGCATATGTGGGGCTGACCCTCGATTTCCACACCTGCTGCCAGGGAGACGTCGACGAGGCCCTGAAGACAATGGGGGAGGTTGTCGAGGCCCACTACACAGATGGGGAGTGGGACATGCTCATCAAGGTAAGGGTAGCGGATCCGTCGGCCCTAATGGGCCTACTACAGAGGCTCAACGCGGCAAAGGGGATAACGAATAGCCGCACAATAATCAGCCTCGCCAATCCCATCAGGTCAGTCTAGCCTCCTTTTATTTCCCCTGGGCAAGGGGATAATCGATGGAGCACCTAACCCGCGTCAGGTTCAGCAACCTCGACAAGGTACTGTACCCGGCAGCGGAGGTAAGGAAGGTCGACGTCATCAGATACTATATCAGGGTGGCGCCAAGGATGCTCCCCTTCCTCAAGGACCGCGCCCTCGTCATAACCCGGTACCCAGACGGAGTCGACGCGGAGGGTTTCTACGCGAAGGACGCGCCGCAGGGAACCCCCGACTGGGTGCACCTCCACCACAGGTACTCCGAGTCAGCAGGGAGAGAGCTCGACTACATCGTCTGTAACGACCTCGACACCCTCCTCTGGCTGGCTAACCTCGCCGCCCTGGAGCTCCACACCCCCCTCGCGAGGATCGACGAGCCGGATAAGCCGGACCTGATACTCTTCGACCTTGATCCACAGCCGCCTGCTGGGGTTAAGGAGCTGGCGGAGGTGGCGGTTGCCCTCAGGACTAAGCTCAAGGAGAAGGGCCTCACCCCATGGGTGAAGACGTCGGGGAAGAGGGGCCTCCACATCGTCGCACCGCTCAAGAGGAGCCACACCTTCGAGGAAACGAGAAAGTTCGCCCACTCCATAGGCATCGAGCTGGCCGAGGAGTCGAAACTCGTCTCCTCAGAGAAATCCGCGAAGGGTGCTGGCAAGGTTTACGTCGACTACCCGCAGGTCGGCCACGGACGGACGATGGCGTGTCCCTACAGCCTAAGGGCCACCAAGGGCGCCACCGTATCGGCACCGCTCAGCTGGGCCGAGTTGAAGGAGTTAAAGCTGGATGAGCTGAATATTCACACAGTTCCAGAGCGGAAGGATCCCTGGGCGAGGTTCTGGGACAAGGCGGGTAACTGGAGGAAGGAGAACTAACGACGCCCATCTACGTCGATGGAGGAAACCTCTCAATCGTCGTTCTCTGCATTATTGTGGTCTTCGCGATCGTCTGGAAGCTCTACCTGTCTAGGCTGGATGTAAGATACCAGCGCCTCATGGATGTGATCGCTATCATTGTCTCGGATCTCGTGGTCTACTCGATGCTGAACGGTTCGCTGTTCCACTTATTCGAATTCCCCTCTGATGTGTTTTAGTCCAACCTCTCCCAAGCGGATAACCGGTCGTTGCCATGAGCGATGAGGAGCCAGCGCCAGGTAGGAGCTTCTGGAGCGGCACGATAAGCGTGGGCCTCGTCAATGTGCCAGTGAAGCTCTTCACGATGATGAGGGACAGGGCCTTCGCCTTCCACTTCCTCCACTCCAAGGACAACTACCCCCTACGCTATCAGAGGGTTTGCACCCTGGACGAAAAGGTAGTAGACTGGGCCGAGGTCGCCCGCGGCTATGAGATCCGGAAGGGGGAGTTCGTCGTCTTCACGAAGGAGGAGTTGAACGCGATACGCCCTGAGTCGGATAGGAGGATCAGGCTCGACAAGTTCGTTCCGGTCCTCGGGGTCGACCCCACCTACTTCCAGACGAGCTACATCCTCGCCCCCGACAAGAGCGGCGACGCCTACGGCCTCCTCTATGCTGTGCTCGAGAAGAAAGGGCTGGCAGGAGTCGGGCGCTTCACGATGAGGACGAAGGAGTACCTAGCCCTCGTCCACGCCTACAGAGGGGCGCTCCTCTTGACCACGCTCAGGTACGCGGATGAGGTGACTGATCCAGGCACAATTAAGGCGGTTAAGGAATCGAAGGAGCCGAGCAAGAAGGAGCTGGACCTAGCCCTAAAGATCATCGAGAACCTCGGGGGGGAGTTTGACATCGAGGAGTACAAGGACACCTACCGTGAGAACGTGGAGAAGCTCATCGCGAAGAAGATGAAGGGGGAGACCGTCCTCGTCGAGGAGAAGCCGAAGAAGGTAGAGGTCAAGGAGCTGATGACGGCCCTCGAGGAGACCCTCCAGCAGTTGAAGGCGAAATGAAGTACCTCCCCATGATGGCCGAGGCCACCCGGGCCCCCTTCGATGACCAGAACTGGCTATTCGAAGCGAAGTGGGACGGAATACGCGCCATTTCGGAGGTGGGCGAGTCCCTAAGCATAAGGAGCAGAAACGACAGGGATCTCTCCCAGAACTTCCCCGAGCTCGCCGAGCTGACAATGCTTACTAGTGGCGTTGTCCTCGATGGCGAGATAGTCGTGATGAGGGGTAACGCGCCCAGCTTCCAGGACGTAGCTAAGAGGGTCCAGGCCTCCAACTCGAGGGACATCGAGGCCGAGTCAAGGACTTTGCCTGCAACCTACGTTGTCTTCGACATCCTGGAGGTTAGGGGGAAGCCGGTCATCGGACGCCCCCTCAATGAAAGGAAGGAGCTGTTGAGGAAGTCGGTGAGGGACGGGCGCAGCGTTGTCGTCTCCGCCTACATCGTCGGAAGCGGCGTCGCCTACTACCAGGCAGCCGTTGAGAGGGGGCTGGAGGGGGTAGTGGCGAAGAGGCTCGATAGCCCCTATCGCCCCGGGGTGAGGAGTGCCGACTGGCTCAAGGTCAAGAGGACCATCAGCGCGGACTGCGTCGTCGTCGGCTACACCCAGGGGGAGGGGGCCAGGTCCGGTACCTTCGGAGCTCTCCTCCTCGGGCTATACAACGAGGAGAAGCTGGTTTACGTAGGGAAGGTCGGCACTGGATTCAGCGACAGAGACCTATACGAGCTGTTGAAGGCTTTCAGGCCTCTCGTCACTGATGAAAGGCAAGTTGAGAGCGCAGATGTACCAACACGCGTGACATGGCTCAAACCTGAGCTCGTTGCTGAGGTAGTCTACCAGAACCTTACCGACGATGGGAGGCTCCGGGCCCCCCGGTTCATTAGGCTCCGAAACGATAAAGCTCCCCGGGAGTGCTCAATCACCCAGGTGAGGCCGCTGACTCTCGAAGAGTACAAGGCGAAGAGGAACTTTTCTAAGAGCCCGGAGCCCGCTGGGAAAGGAGCGAAGAAAGCTGGCAACAGCTACGTTGTCCAGGAGCACCACGCCAGCCACCTCCACTGGGACCTCCGACTGGAGAGGGACGGCGTCCTCAAGAGTTGGGCCGTCCCGAAGGGTCCCCCGGAGAAGCCCGGGGAGAGGCGCTTAGCGATACAGGTGGAGGACCACCCCCTCGAGTACGGTGGCTTCGAGGGTGTCATCCCCGAGGGCGAGTACGGGGCCGGGACCGTTAAGATCTGGGACAAGGGGACGTTCTCCCCCGTCGAGTGGAATGAGGACAAGATCGAGGTCGTCATCGAGGGCGAGCGCCTCAAGGGACCCTACGAGCTCGTGCGCTTCAAGAGGGCGGGGAACAAGCAGTGGCTCCTCTTCAAAAAGAAGGTGTAGCCCGCCTCGGGACGATGGGCTTCGCCTACAGGTTCTGGGTCGGGAAGCTGTACCCGGAGGGGACGCAGCCCGCCAACTATCTGAAAGAGTACGCGAAGAGACTCGCCACCGTCGAGATCGACGCGACCTTCTACCGGCTACCATCCATCTCGACGGTCGAGACGTGGAGGGACGCAGTACCAGAGGACTTCAGGTTCGCAGCCAAGTTCCCCCAGGGCGTGACTCACGCTCCCGGCTTAGCTTACGACTCGGAGCGACTCAAGGTCTTCCTAGACAGGATGGCGTTGATGGGAGACCGGTTGGGTCCACTTCTGCTCCAGTTCCCTCCACAGCTTAGGCCAGACCATGGCGCGCTGACAAAATTATTGGATGTCCTACCTCCGGGGTTCACCTACGCTGCCGAGTTCAGGCATAAGGGCTGGTTCATCGAGGAGACATACAGAATCCTAAAAGATCGGGGAGTCGCCCTCGTGACCACGAACAGGCCGGGCACCACCGACGTCCCGACAGCAGGCTTCTCCTACTTCCGCTGGGAAGGGAACAGGAAGGCCGTCAACGGCGAGAGGGGAAAGGTCGAGATGGATAGGAGCGGTGAGGCAGCAGGGTGGGCGGAGAGGGTGCGTTCACACCTCCGCGAAGGGAGGGATATCTATGGCTACTTTAGCAAGTACTACTCTGGGTACCCACCCGCGGACGTGGAGGCCCTCACCCGCCTGCTCTCCACCACCACGGGTACTCGGCAGAGACGTGCCGATCCCTGAGCCATACGTCCATCGCCTTCTCCTCGGGCTGGATGAGGAAGCCGTCGAGGAAGCCGACTCCGCCGGGGTAGAGGGGCTCACCGAACCAATGGAACATGAAGGCCCCGACGTAGGTGTCGTGGCAAATGTAGATATCGAGGGAACCGCGCCCAGCTGAGGCCAGGTTCTTGGCCACGAATACGGCGTTGGTCCTTGCGAACTCCAGGGACGGGTTGAAGTAACCTGGAGGTATGAGACCCGCGAGCCAGCGGTAAGTGAGGATGATAGTGGCCCGCGTCTCCTCCCCCGTCGCCCGCATGACATCAGCCATGTATTTCTCAGACCACTCCTGATCTATTGTCGTCCTCGCAGGGAGCTGCCCCGAGATCTCCGCCCTTCCTCCCCTCGCCTTGATCCCCCGAATGATTGCCTCCGCAGTCTCCCGGGCACGGTCTATCCGGGTCGTGTAGAGGCGCCTGACTCTCCCCGCGGGCAGCCCCTCACCGAAGGCTGTGGCTGCCTCCATTCCCCTCGGTGTGCAGAGGGCAGCGTGGTTGTTCTCCCCTCCCATAACGGGGAATCGCTCGGTGTGTCGAATGACTAGTGCGGCGGGTCTGTCCGAGTCGAGCTGAGTGCAGGATCGAAGGAGGGCCTGAGCGGCCCCCCCCAACCACAGGCCTCGAGGGCGCCGGTCATGGTGAGAGCTAGACGCCCCCTCCGTTATAAGCCCTAGACCGAAGCTAGTAGAAGTCTGGCTTGGGCGCCCATTCGGCGTAGTCCTTCTTCCTGAGGAGCGGCTTGTTCTTTGGCCACATCGGCTTCTGGAGGTAGGTGTAGCACTCGTTTCTGCTCTGCTGGAGGGTGTTGTGGAGCTTCGTCGTGTTCCTGTACCAGCGGAGCTGGTCTATATCAATGACAGCTCCGATTGTCATCATGCGCCCTCTCGCGGCCACCGCGATGGGACGCCCGATGTAGTCGACTATCATGCTGTTCCCGTACTTCGCCTCGTTGGCATTCACCCCGTAGACCATGTTCTCGACGCTCCGCACCTTGTTGACGGCGGTGAACCAGTCGTAGGGGTCGAACATCAGCTCCTGAGGGTAAGGAGGGAAGACGGTGGGCTTGATGATTACCTCGGCGCCGTTGAAGGCGAGCTGCCTGGCGACCTCGGGGAAGAACTGGTCGTAGCAGACCATACAGGCGAGGTTCCCGAGCTCCGTCTTCGCGACGGGAAAGAGGGGCGCCTTGTACTCATCGAGGACGTCGTGGGGACTCGTCGTCAGCTCCAGGAGGATCCTCCCCTTCGTGTTCATAATGAAGGCGGTGTTGAAGTAGTACTCGGGGAACTCGGGGTCCCTCTCGTGGATGCTCGCCGAGACGTAGGTCCCCCACTGCTTCGCCTTCTCAGCTATCGCATCCGTCTCGGCTCCCGGTATCACCACCGCCGAGGCGACCCTGGCCTTTTGATCCTGCTTGGGGTCGGCCTCGTCGTACTCGTGGCGGAGTATATTCTCAGGGAAAACGGTGAGCTTGACTGGGACGGTCTCCTCCCACGTTTCAAGGCTCTTGAAGGAATCAAGGACTCTAGCGAGGTTAACCTTCCTCCTCTCAACGATGTCTGGGACCTCCTCGGGGTTGATCCTCATGTACTGGACTATGGCGGCGGTGTACCTGTCGACCATCTCAGGATCCTCTCGATGCCATTCCCGGCCCCCACGGGAATTATTAACCTAGTGGCATAGGTGTCGTGAAAAAACGTAATGTTTGTCTCAGATACGACAGCTACGCTGTGGATATCCTGCAGCCCATTCTGACTAATTGGCCTTTATACGGTAGAGCTTGGCCTTCGCCACGTTACCTATTTCCTCGATGAGCCCCATCTTGGCGAGGCAATAGACCATCTGTCGAGCAAGGGTTATCCGAATGCCCGATGCCTTGCTCAACTGACGTGCGGTGAAGGCGCCGTGCATGTCGGGGAGGAGACGCAGGTAGTCTCGCGGGGACTCGAATACCTCACGCCCTACCACCTCCAGGAGGTGCCTCCCCGTAACCTTGTACCGTGTCCGCCTCCTCCCCCTCCAGCGGACCTCTTGCGTCTCCTCCGAGTTGACTAGAAGGACCTCGAGAGAGAAGTTTGGGTCAAGGGGAAGGGTGGGGCAATAGACGAGTTCACTGAAGACCTCCTCGACACGACCTGCTCTGGGGGTAACTCGGCGGGTCCTCCTTCCGTCGATGTCACGTATCACCCACTTCCTCTCGGGGACAGGGTGGACTACACGTACCATGTAACCCTTGAGGAGCCTCTTGACCTTCCCTCTGAAATCGCCGCTAAAGTTACCGGTCTGGACCTCGATCAACGTATCCCCCCTTATCAGGTCAGCCTTGTAGCCCCAGACCTCGCCCTCGACGATGTCGCCCGGCCTCCTTATCCACTCCTTGATCTCAGCATGGAGGCCTCCCTCGGGCATGGTTACACTCCACGCTAGGTGAAATATAACCGAATCCTCAGCAGCTAATACTATGCTACCAGGCATAAGAGAATATAAAAAAATATAAAATTCTAGAAATTAATATATAATAATATAAAATTCTAGAAATTTATATAAAAAAATAGAAAAAAATAGAAAAAAAGAGATGTGAAAAACGATATTTATGACTGAAATCAGAAAAGAAACGATGAAAACGATTATTTAATAAATTTTTTCGCAAAGAATGCAATATAAGCGGTAGCGTTTATTGCCGTGCAATCTGTGTTGAAATAAAAAAACACTAGGACTGTTACTTCTCCAGCCCGCTCATCTTCCTGATCTGCTTCCCGACCTTCTCGATCTCTAGGGCGTCGACCTCATCCATAAGGGCCTTGAAGTGCTTAGAGCCGTCCTTGTACTCCTGCATCCACTCCTTGGCGAACTTGCCGCTCTGAACGTCCTTGAGGACCTTCCTCATGTTTTCCTCGACACGATCGTCGACGACGAAGGGGCCGACGGTGAGTCCGCCCCACTTCGCTGTGTCCGAGACAGCGCGGTACATCCCGCCGATTCCAGACTTGTAGATCAGGTCAACGATTAGCTTCAGCTCGTTGCAGACCTCGAAGTAGGCGAGCTCGGGCGGGTACCCCGCCTCGACGAGGACCTTGAAGCCCCTCCTGATGAGCTGGTCTGCTCCCCCACAGAGGACGGCCTGCTCCCCGAAGAGGTCCTCCTCGGTCTCGTCCTTGAAGGTGCTCTCTAGCACACCGGCCTTGCCGCTCCCCAGCGCCTTGGCTAGGGCGAGGGCCGTCTGCTTCGCGTGCCCGGACGCATCCTGATGGACGGAGACAAGGGCTGGTACGCCGAAGCCCGCCTCGTACTGGCGGCGCAGCTCAGCTCCGGGGCTCTTTGGGGCGACCATGATGACATCGACGTCCTTCGGGGGCTTGATGGCGTCGTAGAGTATGTTGAAGCCGTGGGCGAACTGGAGGGTCTTCCCCCTCCTCATCGCGAGGGCGACCTCCTCAGCGTAGACGGTGGGTTGGGCCATGTCTGGGATCAGCATCAGGACGACGTCTCCCTTCTGCGCGGCCTCGAGGACGGTCGTGACCTTGACCCCGTCCTCCTGGGCCCTCTTCCAGCTCTTGCCGCCGGGGCGGAGCCCGACGACGACGTCGACCCCGCTGTCCTTCATGTTGAGGGCTTGGGCCCTGCCCTGGCTCCCGTAGCCGATGACGGCCACGGTCTTCCCCTTCAGAACCTTCTCGTCTATGTCTGCGTCGTGGTAGACCTTCACCATCACTTGTCACCCTTCTCCAGTCTAAGGCGCCCCTTCTCGAGGGCGGTGGCGCCCGTTCGGGAGATCTCCTCGACCCCAAGGGGCTTCACCTTCTCGATGAAGGCGTCTACATCCCCAGACTCACCCGTGACCTCGGCTATAAGGTTGTCCAGCTCGATGTTGAGGATACTCCCGTGGTTCGCGTTCACGAGCTTGACAGCCTCCTCTCTCGCCCATGGGTCGGTCGTCGTCAGCTTGACGAGGCAGAGCTCCCTAATCACTGAGCGCATCGGGTCGAGGCGCTTCACCTCGACGACGTCCACCATCTTGTCGAGCTGTTGGACGACCTGGGTCACCCCCTTCGCGTCAGCCTGGACCACGATAGTTATTCGCACAGTCTCCGGTTCCAGAACCGCCCCCGCTGTGATGCTGTTGATGTTGAAGTTCTTGCGGCGGAACATGTTAGCGATGTTGAAGAGGACGCCGGGCCGGTTCTCGACGAGGAACGCCACCGTATAGGACTCGCTCATACTCATGCCTCCAGTAGGGCGTCCCTCAGGCCCATGCCGGGCGGGACGATGGGGTAGACGTTCTCCTCCGGGTCGATTGGGACGTCGATGACCGTTGAGACGTCGCTCTTCATCGCGCGCCTTATCGCCGCCTCGAGGGACTCGTAGCTGTCGACCCTGACCCCCTCGGCGCCGTAAGCCTCGGCGAGCTTCACCATGTCCGGGTTCCCGTTGAGCTTCACAGCCGAGTAGCGGTGGCCGAAGAATAGGCGTTGCCATTGGGCGACCATACCGAGCATGTGGTTGTTGAGGACGAGGACAACGACGGGTAGCCCTTCCTCGACGCTGGTCGCCATGCTGTTCTCGGTCATCCCGAAGCTACCGTCCCCGGCGATGTCCACGACAGGTATGTCCGGGCGGGCGGCCTTGACCCCTATAGAGGCTGGGAAACCCCAACCCATGGTCCCGAGCCCCCCGCTCGAGAAGAAGGTCCTAGGCGCGTAGGCATCGTAGTGGAGCGCAGCCCACATCTGGCATTGGCCTACCTCGGTCGTCACAACCGCCTCCCGGGGAAGGACGCTGCGAAGGGTCTGGATAACCTTGGGTGCCCTTAGGTACCCTTCCTTTGGCTCAAAGCCGTTGCCGTTGACCTGACACTTCAGCTTCCCGACCTTCCTAGCCCAGTCGCTCCCCGCGCCTGACGAGGCACGTATCCTAGCGACCTCCGCGAGTAATCCCTTTAGGGACAGTGAGGCATCACCCACAACCTTCGTCATCGCCTCAACGTTCTTGTCGACCTCGCTCTGATCGATATCGAGGTGTATGATCTTGGCGTTGGGTGCGAAACTCTTGACTGCTCCAGTAGTGCGGTCGCTCAAGCGAGCTCCGGCGATCAGTAGGACGTCCGCCTCGGGGACGAGGCTGTTCGCGGCGACTGTGCCGTGCATCCCACACATCCCGAGGCTGAGGGGATGGTCTGCCGGGATCGATCCCTTGCCCATGAGGGTGGTGGCGGTTGGAGCCATGAGGTACTCTGCCAGAGCGACGAGCTCCCTGCTGGCGCCCGCGTTAATGACTCCCCCGCCAGCGACTATTGCTGGCCTCTGAGCAGCAGCCAATAGCTTGGCGGCAGTGGCCACATCCCTCGGGTCGGGCCTTATACTCGGCCTGTAGCCACGGAGACGTAGGGTCGCGGGGAATACGACGTCCTCGACATCCGTCGTCGAGTCCTTGGGCAAGTCGATTAGGACGGCCCCCTTCCTCCCGGTTGAAGCGATGTAGAACGCAGACTTGATGGCCCTCGGGATGTCTGCGGCCCGGCGCACCTGCATGTTGTACTTGGTAACCGAAGCGCTGCAACCAATGATGTCCACCTCCTGGAAGGCGTCAGTGCCAATTACGGCCCTGTTGACCTGGCCCGTGAGGGCGACGACGGCTGAGGAGTCCATGTTCGCTGTGGCTATCCCAGTGACCAAGTTCGTGGCTCCGGGGCCGGACGTGGCGACGCAGACACCTACCTTGCCGGTGGCCCGAGCGTAGCCGTCCGCCATGTGGGCCGCCCCCTGCTCATGACGCGCGAGGATCAATCTGAAGTCACCTTGCAGCATCTCGTCAAAGAGGGGAATGACGACCCCACCGGGTAGACCGAAGACGTGCCTGACTCCTTCGAGCTCGAGGGACCTGACAACGGCCTTCGTGCCAGCCATCTCAACCATAGTACGGCACCTCAGTCGATTTCTTTTCCTCAGCGCCCATTTTGGACGCTGTTCTCACCAATTTTCCTTTCCTAAACGGAAGTTCAGAGAATAAAACGATACCCCATGATACCTTCCCCAGACAGTATTATGGCCGATAGAACGGAGGCACCGTTTAAAAGGTTTATGAAATAGTGCTAGGCCATAAGCACGCCCGCCTCGAAGGACTTAACCCCACCAAGGGCTACCCTCTACCCGTCGGGAAAACCCCATGAGCCTAATGACCCACCTAGAGTGCTCTCGCTGCGGGACGCGCCACGAGGCCGACGAGCTACAGACAGTGTGCAGGAAATGCGGAAAACCGCTCCTGCCTCGATACGACCTGGAGGCTGCGAAGAAGTCCCTAACTAAGGAGGCTCTCGTCGGCAGGGTCTCTTCGATGTGGAGGTACCTCGAGCTCCTCCCGGTCAGGAGAAAAGAAAACATCGTGTCCCTCGGAGAAGGGTGGACGCCGCTGACACCCGCGAAGCGCCTCGGCGAGTCACTCGGCCTCTCGAACCTCTTAATCAAAGATGAGGGACTGATGCCTACGGGCAGCTTCAAGGCGCGAGGCCTTTCCGCAGCTGTCAGTAGGGCAAAGGAGCTCGGAGTGACGCGTGTCGCTCTCCCCTCAGCGGGCAACGCGGCTGGCGCCATGGCGGCCTACGGGGCAAGGGCAGGTATGGAGGTCTACGTTTTTATGCCGGGGGACGCCCCCCGCGTGAACGCGGTCGAGTGCCTGGTCACAGGTGCTAAGGTCGTGAAGGTAAGGGGCCTCATCAGCGACGCGGGGAAATTGGTCAAGGATGGGGAGAGGGAGATGAGGTGGTTCAGTGTCACGACCCTAGCGGAGCCTTATCGCGTCGAGGGGAAGAAGACGATGGGGCTAGAGGTCGCAGAGCAGCTGGGCTGGAAGCTGCCAGACGTGATCATATACCCAACGGGCGGAGGAACAGGCATCATCGGTATGTGGAAGGCCTTCGACGAGCTTGAGGAGATGGGCTGGATCGGTCCTGAACGACCGAGGATGGTCAGCGTTCAGGCCGAGGGGTGTAGCCCAGTGGTGAGGGCGTACGCGGAAGGGAAGGAGGAGTGTGAGTTCTTCGAAGGGGCGAGCACCGCTGCGGCAGGCTTACGCGTCCCCAAGGCGCTCGGGGACTTTCTCATACTCCGAGCAGTGAGGGAGAGCGGAGGGGAGGCGATAGCTGTCAGCGACGCCGAGCTTATGGCCGACGTAAGCGAGATCGCCCGCCTGGAGGGCATCTTCGCCTGCCCAGAGGGAGCCGCCACACTGTCCGCCCTCAGAAAGATGGTCGACGCCGGAAGAGTAGACCACGACGACTCGGTGATTCTATTCAACACCGGCTCAGGCCTCAAGTACACGGACCTACTCCCGGACGAGGCGCCCATAGCAGACCCGAAGAAACCTTTCGACTATGCAAGCCTCCGAGGGTAAACCTTATCACGCCGGGCTGCATCCCGTGACGCGAAAAACATGGGCACTGCCTCCGCCTTCGCACCGGGTCACCTTACGGGACTCTTCCAGATATGCGACCAACCTGGAGATCCCCTCCTTAAAGGGGCGAGGGGCTCAGGCGTCTCCCTCGACCTAGGCGTACACACGACAGTTCGGGCGGAGGACGCAAAGTCGACGGATTGGTCCGTGAAGATAAACGGAAAGGTGATAGAGGCTCCCGTCTCTGAGGCTGTCCTCTCGAAGTTCAAGCGCCACCTCCCTGGTCCCATGTCGATAACGGTAGAGCACACCGTGGAGACTCCGATGATGGCTGGGTTCGGCGCTAGCGGAGGCGGAGCTCTCAGTCTCGCCCTCACCCTTAACAAGGCGACTGAAGCCGGTCTCACACGCCTAGAGGCTGCGAGGATCGCACACATCGCAGAGATAGAGTGCAGGACCGGCCTAGGCAGCGTCTTCGCAGCTGAGAGGGGGGGCTTCGGGATACTCACAGAGCCGGGGGCGCCGGGGATAGGTAAGTCCCTCACCTACCCTGATCAGGAGCGCCTCCGGGTCGCTTACCTCTACTACGCCCCCATATCCACGAAGGAGGCCCTCTCCGACCTGGCGCTGAGAGCGAAGATCAACGAGCTCGGGGGCAGTTTCGTCGAGGAGCTAATGGCGGACCCGAGGCCCGAGCTCTTCGTCACCCTGAGCCGTAGGTTCACGGAGCATGTCGGCCTCGTCACTCCTCGCCTCAGGTCGCTCCTGGACGCCACGGACAGGGCGGGCTTCACCTTCACTATGGCGATGTTCGGTGAGACGGCCTTCACCGTTGTGGAAAAGGATAGGGCCGAGGAGGCGGCTTTGGCTGCTGAGAAGGCCGCCCCCGGTTACGAGGCGGTAGTGGTCGGCGTTGACACCGAAGGAGCCCAGCTCGTGGGCTAGATATGGGGCTCCTCGACAGGCAGCTGAACGGGAATAAGCAGTTCAGTTATATAGTGTGTCATCACGAGTGGGCGTGGCACCTTTGCCGCCATCTCCATGAAGTGGTCGTAGCTCTTCGCGTCGAACAAGAGGACGTAGTTCCACTTCTGGTTCATAGAGCCGTGCATTCCCATGTACTCGACGCCCGTGGCCTTGCATGCCTTCTGCATCTTTGCGTCGTGTTCCCTCAGCTCCTTCCTGCTGCCAATCCAGTCGAAGTAGAGGAGGATCTTCATCCCGGTCTCCCCGATAGCATCCTCCATCTGTAATATATCGCTATCGCTTCTAGGCGAACTTGCAGCCACTGCAGGGCGGATGTTGAGTGACCCCTTTCATATCGTGGAGCAGAGAAAACCTATTAGCGGGGGGAATCCCTTGTGGCTAAACTACTTCTTCTCAAGATAAGCAACATTGTTGACCACGGAGGCCTCTATCTTGTTGTTGAGGTCCCTGGCGTCGATCCTCTTCTTCAACTGTGTTCGGATGTAGTTTGCGTCCTTTCCGGGGACCTCGACCTTCACGAGGGCGGATTTGCCGCTCATGAACCTGTCAATTATGGGATCGTACTTGCTTCCCTTCCGGTACTTCCTAGAGGGCTTCTTCTCAACCTCGACGAGTCTAAAATCGTCGTTCATATTCTCCGACCTGTTTGAGGGTTTCATTTTTTCATTTATAAATTTATTGCTAGTCTTACGTTTTCTTTGGGCAATCAGCCTATTTTTGGGAGTATTATTCTGGCTTACCCGCCGGGATTTTATTTCGTTGTGGTTCAATGTGCTTCCTTTCTACTCTAGTTTCTCAAGGTACTCCTTGAGGACGACGGCGTTGTTTTGTTCCTCGTCCTTAGCGGCGTAGAGGATGGTTAGGTTCTTTCCTCTGGTCCTCCTTAGGAGACCCCTGAGCTCCTCACGGTAGGCGTCGAGTTCCTTCCTGTACTTTGCCCTGAACTCGTTCCACTTCTCGGGTTCATGGTTAAACCACCTCCTGAGCTCGTCGCTCACCGCTTCCTCCCTAAGCCATTCGTCGAGCCTCGCACTCTCCTTACTCAGGCCGCGAGGCCAGAACCTGTCGATGAGGACCCGGTAGCCGTCGTCGAGTGATGGGGGCTCGTAGACACGCTTAACTCGTATCAAGTGCGTCCGGCTCGTGAATAGTTGGGGTTGAAGATAAGTCGGGCGATAAGCACACCAGAACGCCAACGAGATGCCCTAAAGAAGAGATCCCCTCTCTCTGGTTCTAGAAGAAACGATTATTAGCCGAACCTCGGCCCTAGGATCGTCAAGGTGCGACAGTTTGTACAACGAAGATGTGCTCAACTCGGCCACAATCGAGGGCATGCTGGCCGCCCCCGGCGTCAAGTGGCATCGAGACCCTCCGGACGTGATCCCCGAGTGGCTCGCCGACCCCGATTTCCCGACCGCCCCCTTCATAAAGAAGGCGCTCATCAACGCGGTGCAGGACGAGAACTTTCTCTACGGGACGGACGTCAAGGCCCGAGAGGCGTGTGCTGACCGCGTCAACAGGAAGAACGGCTTCAAACTCACGAAGGACGACATCTACATCACCCAGGGCGTTATCCCCGCGATGTGGCTCGCCATCCAGAACACAGGCGCGAAACCAGGTGACGAGATCATAGTCAACGACCCGATGTACTACCCTTTCTTCACGGCTGTCGAGACGTGCCACTTGAAACCTGTCCACTGGAGGCTCAACGAGAAAGAGGAATACAGGTTCGACATCGAAGCTCTCAAGAGACTCATTACCCCCCGTACGAAGCTCATCTTCGTTTGCAACCCTCACAACCCAACAGGGCGGGTTATGACGAGGGAGGAACTGAAGGGGATCACGGATCTCGCTGTGGATAGAAAGATCAACATCATGTGCGACGAGCTCTGGGACGACATCGTCTTCGACGAGCGAAAGCACATCAGCATCGCGACCCTGAGCCCAGAGGTCGCTGACCGAACGATAACCAGCTGGGGGACTAGCAAGACATGGGGGATCCCCGGCCTCCAGTTCGGCTACGTCGGTGTCACTAACAAGGATACTATGGCAAACATCCAGAAGATCGCGAAGGGCATTCTCCGTGGATCGAGCACCCTCGCACAGGACGCTGCAGTCGTGGCCCTGGACAGGCACGGAGAATACTGGATAAGAGACATCATGAAGCACCTCCACAGGATAAGGGGGATCGCGACGAAGCGGTTCACCGAGATGGGCTGCACAGTCCCTGAGCTCCAGGGCACCTACCTCATGTTCCCCCGCTTCAACGTCAAGATGACCCACGACGAGCTCTACAAGCTCATCTTCGAGAAGGCGAAGGTGAGCCTCGGCACCGGTACCGAGTTCGGGCCAGAGGGCGCCATGCACCTGAGGATGACCGTCGCAACGAGTGAGTCCATACTCAACGAGGCCCTAGACAGGATCGAGAAGACCCTGAAGACGGTAAAGTAAGCGTGAGGGCTGCGCCTCGGTTAGTCTCGAATCTTCCTCGGATCCTCGTCTATGATCCTTTTGAAACAGAGAATTTGCATTGACGCTCAAGTTATCATGCTTCAGAAGGACGATCGCTTGACTAGACTTCCCTAGGGCCCCTACCCCCAACTAGGCCGCGGGCAGTCTTCCCAGCTCTTGTGAGGCTCCTGTCAGCCCTTCCCCTCTGTCCCTTTGCGAACTGCTTGGGGCGGGGGACCTTGACCTTCGCCTCCTTGGCCTGGGCGACGTAGTTCTTGAGGGTGTCAACGTTCTCCTCAAGGTTTGACCTCCTTCGTGCGTCCACGGGGATTCCAAGAATCCTCGCATCGCCGGGGGTTAACCCAGCAGCCTGAACCTCGGAGACGCTGAA
>Ga0315282_10007260_pt1 | contig 18259 bp, 22 predicted proteins | sample YL17G07_20_MG_FD_203693 | JGI IMG/M metagenome (GOLD analysis project Ga0315282, IMG submission 203693) | Sediment microbial communities from Yellowstone Lake, YNP, Wyoming, USA - YL17G07_20 | ecosystem: Environmental > Aquatic > Freshwater > Lake > Sediment | place: USA: Wyoming | collected...
TTTGTTCAAGGTCTCCGGCAGCTTGATCACTGCGGTCTGGGCGTAGATCCAACCCACCGCAGTTCCCAGGAGGAAGCCACCGATCCCCGCGATGAGCCCCTGCAGGAAATGCTCGGTAAGGAGCAGTCTGCGGACCTCGCCGTCCTTCCAGCCTACCGTCTTGAGGATGCCGATCTCCCGGGTGCGCTCATGCACTGCCGCCGCGGAGGACTTGGCCACCAAGAGCAGCACCGTCAGCACTACGACCAGACCGAAAGCCTGGGTAACCGACTTCTGCAGCACCTCGAATCCTACCGCCTGGGTTAGGAGGTGGCTGCTGGTGGTGATGGTGAGGTCCGCGCCCAGTTTTTCCTTCAGGAGCGATTCGATGCGCCGGGGATCCGCCTCGGGCCGGAGTTTGAGGTAGAGGGCGTCCATGACCGGGCCGTGGCCGTAGAGTTCTTGAGCTTGGGAAAGGGAGACGTACACCTCGGCCCCGGCGATCCGGGCGAGCTTGCCGGGGTCGAGCAGGCCCGTCACTGTGAAGTCACGCTTCCAGAGGCGGACTGCGTCCCCGACTTTCAGCCCGTTGATCCGGGCGAATTCACGGGTGACCAGCGCCTCTCGTTTGGAGGTATCGTGGGAAAGCAAATCGCCTTCAAAGACCTCGCAGCAGGCGCCCTTGTCCTTGTTGGGCTTGACGGGGCCGATGCGCAGGTCGTCGAGATCGATCCCTGTGACGACCACCGGCTTGCGGGACTGATCGGGCTTGCCGCTCTCGTCCACAGGGAAGGCCCAGAGTTGGAGCGATCCGGAGGCGGCGATCACTTCCCAACCATGCCGCAATTCGGCCAAGACCCTGGTTTCCAGGGTGGAAAGGCTGCCAGCCAGTTTCACCGGCTGCCAAGCGCACGGCGGGCCGGGCTTCTGCACCACTAAGTCGGCCCCGGCTTGGGACATAGGGCCTTGGAAGGCGCGCTCGACGGCACGGGAAATGGTCAGGATGCTGACGAGCAAAGTCACGCACAGCCCCATCCCGAGGATGGATAGCAGCGCTCTGGTCTTGCGGCGCGAAAGCTCCCGCCAAGCGAGGTTGATCCAGTTAAGTTCCACGTTACCCTCATAAACGAACAGGTTGGCGAAATCCCCCTCGAAAAAACCATCAATCCTCAACAAATCCCCTCAATCGGGGCTCCATAGCCGCCCTGGCACGGGACAGGAGTCGTTCGATTGCCTTGACGCTTTTACCCATCGCATTGGCCATTTCGGTTCCGCTTAGCCCTTCGAAATACCGGAGCACCACAGCCATACGATAGTCGGGAGACAAGGCATTCAAGGCGGTCTGGACCAACGATTCACGCTCAGCCTGGCTTACCCGTTGCATCGGAGAAAGCGACTCATTAGCGGCTTGCGGCAACGGCTCCGCAAGAACAGGCCGATTCTTGCGCCGGTAGTCGAAGCACAGGTGCGTCAGCACGCGATAGAGGTAAGTTCGGAATTTCGCGGTGCGACGGTAGCGTTGCGCAGCGCTGAGGATGTGCAGGAACGCATCCTGGGCGAGGTCCTCAGCCTCGACAGCGTCGCCGGTGAACCGGTAGGCTACGCGCCACGCCTCGGCCTGGTGCCGCAGTACGATCTGCTCGAAGGCGTCTATGTCGCCGCCGCGAACCTGCAGCATCAACTCCTCATCGCTGGGCGTCTTCATGATGCTCCTTGCCCGGCAAGAGGTAGTAGATAGCCAACCCGACCGCGAATCCGACCGCCATATTCACGACCAGCGATCCCACCAGCGTCGCGGCGACAGGAATCAGTTGGCGGTTAAACCGAAGGTCGCGGGCAAACTTCACCATCTCGGTGCCGACCAAGAGCATCATCGCGCCGACAATGGCCATCGGAAAAGCGGCGAAAATCGCTGCGATACTCCCGGCCAGCAACACGCCCATGGCGACCTCGATAGTCCCCTCTATGATGTTGGTGCCGCCGGTCCTCGCGCCGAAGTAGTACTGGCCCGCAAGTCCCCCGGCGCCGTGGCACAGGGGCATCCCGCCGAAGAACGGCGCGATTACGTTCATCACTCCCATGTTGACCGCCAACTGGCGGTTCGTGACCCGGCGCGTCGGCCAGTACTCGGCGATGAGGGCAGACGTGGCGATCACGGCATTCGTGGCAGTCAATGGAATCTGGGCCAGACCCGCATCTCGCAGCACCGGCCAGACCTCGCGCAGGTCTATCATGGTCAGTGGCGGCAAGGATATAGAGATGCCACACATTCCTGCTAACTGGCCTCGCACGGCCATGATGACGATCCCGCCGATGACCAGGACGATCGAGGCCGGGGCGTAGCGGCTTCTCCGCAGCAGCAGTACGACCAAGATGGCCGCCGCACCCAGAAACCACCACGTGCTGACCATCTTGATGCCCTCAACGGCCAGCAGTGCCCCCAGCGAGAGTTGGATGCCGCGAATTACGCTGCGAGGCGTCCACCGGGCGACGAAGTCCATTACGCCCGTTGCCCCCATCGCCAGCCAGACAATTCCCATAACCAGCCCGGAGGTGTAAACTTTCTCCAGCGTCCAGGCCTGTGCAATAGCCACCACGGCCAAAACCTTCATCGGCTCGATAGGCATCGGCAGCCGGTAGACCAACCCGGTGGCGATGTTGGCCAGACCCATCATCACCAGGAGGCCCGCGGGATTCAGCTTGCAGACGGTGATGTACCCGATGGCCAGCGGCAGCAACGTGCCGAAGTCGCCCAGTGACCCAGCCAGTTCGCGGAGGTTGAACTCGAAGCTGCCTATCTTCATCCGCACCTGCCTCTGCCTACGTAATCCACTTCCGCCGTATGTTCCGCAGGCTCGCCGCAAAGAGTGTCACGCAATGCGATGCGGCTTGAGTCGGATGCGTTGAAGAGTTTTGATAGTCTCTCTCTTGCCTGGAAGATGATTCTTCCTGCCTCTACCGCGAGACGGTGGGATGAACGTCCTGGGCTGGCGCATACATCCCGCATATATGAACTCGTCGCTTCGTATACGGCGTGGGGCTTCTGCCTCGTGGTCGCCGCATTGTCAAGATAGACGACGTTCTCTCTCAACAGAAAAACCTCCTACTGCCCTTTTCTCCGTCCCAGATGGTGAAGTCTGCGTGCCACCAGAAGAAAGATTGCCGTAAAGCCTAACAGTGCGACCGGGGCAAGCCATAATGGAAAGTAGCCGTCATATCCAAACCCTCTGCGAACAAGGTCAGTGCAGTATGAGAGCGGCGAGGAAGCGGCAAGGCAGCGTCCCCACGCAGGCATCTTCTCGATAGGAACGAAGACGCCGCTTACGAAGATAAGCGGCAGACGCACCAGGTTTGCAAGCATCATTATTTGAGATGGGCTCTGGGTTGCCGGCGCCGACAGAAGTACCCCGAGCGATGCAAAGGTTAGTGCGCCAAGACCAAGCCCAACGAGCAGTTCAACAGGGGCGGCAACTGTTGTCTTGGTAAGTGCAAGTGCCAGCGCAAGAGGGATGGCAGAGAAAACTGCACCAAATCCCAGGCCTGCCAGGACATCTCCTGCCAGAATTGCCTCAAGAGAAGCTGGTGAAGAGATGAGGCGCTCATAGGTCTTTGCCTGGCGCTCCCACGGTGTGACCAGTGGTCCCACCGCCGAGGCTGTGAAAAAGAGCGCCATTGCCAGCATCCCTGGCGCTATCTCTTCAACAGATACTGGACGGCCTGTGGCGAATGCAAGAAAGAAGAAGACCGGGAATAGCACACCAAATATGAGCACCGGCGCTTTGAGATAATATATCAAAACATTCTTCTTGGCCACGACCAGAGCTGCGTGAAGTTGCAGCGACCACAGATGCTTTTCCGTAGGTGAACTACCCATTTACTGATTTCTCCCGACAGTCGGAAACAGGCTTATTGCCCCCTGTTATCTCCAGAAAAACATCCTCAAGGCTGGGCGCGAGTGTTCGGATAGTATCTATCTCCACGTTCTTCTTGCTCGCTATGAGCGCTATCTGCTGCGCCACCTTTCCCGGCCGAGGGGTGAAGATGCGAAAACCGTTGTTGGAAGCGACAACCTCGCAGTGCTGGTCCAGGCCTGTCAGGTCAGAAGATTCAAGGGACTGCCCTGCAAAAGTCACCTCTACTGACCGCCTTGCTTCAATAGTTCCCTGTAAAGCATTGGGTGTGTCAATTGCGGCGATTCTGCCGTGGTTGATAATCGCCACGCGAGAGCAAAGTTCAGCGGCTTCTTCCATATTGTGAGTGGTAAGAAAAATTGTCAAACCCTCACGATGCATTCTGGCGAGAAGACTGCGAATGAGTTTTGCGCTTGCCACATCCAGACCAGCAGTAGGCTCGTCAAGAAAAAGAATCATCGGGTCACCGATAAGCGCCATGCACAGCATAAGGCGCTGTTTGAGTCCCTTTGAAAGCGCCCGCCCTTTCTGGTTTCGCCGGTCGGAAAGACTGAACAGACCAAGCAACTCCTCACCGCGCTCATTACGGCGGCTGCGTGGAATTCCGTGCAACTGCGCCATAAAGGTCACATTCTGCCACACCGTCAGGTCAACATAGACATTGGCTTCCTCGGGAACGACCCCGATATGACGCCGGGCCGCCGTCGAGTTTCGGAGAACGTCGTGACCTGCCACTACCGCGGTGCCCTCGGAGGGCTCAATAACTCCTGTGAGCATTCTGACTGTTGTGGTTTTCCCTGCACCGTTGGGACCCAGAAAGCCGAACAGCTCGCCGCGGTGTACCTCGAAGTCAATGCCAGAGACCGCCTCGACCTCGCCAAAGCGCTTGACGAGGCCGCCTACCCTTATGACAGGCTCGATGCTTTTTCCTATTTGCCCTTGTTTGACTTTCCGCTGCACGGATGCTCCTTCACGTCCCCATGGCATTCCTTGATTTGCTTTGTCGTGCACTCGTTTACCCTTCTGCCTTTGAGCCTATCAGGTCTCTCACAGCAAGATTTCTTGTTATCATAGCACATACCTTCCTCCTTTCACCTCTCTGCCGCCATGGGGAGCAGAACAGGCAGATAAGACCGACTAAGATAGAACCTTATCTATGACGCTTTTGTATCTGGCAAGCGCCTTTTCGTTGACTGAGTAATGCATCCAGTAACCCCGCTTTTCGGATCTCACCAACCCCGCGCCTTTTAGCACGCGCAGATGCTGCGATACCGCAGACTGCGTAATACCCAGCCTGCTGGTAATCGCATTGACACACAAAACTCTTCCTTTCAGCAGTTGCAAAATTCTGAGCCGCGGCTCAGACGAGATGGCCTTCAGCACGGTAATCAGAGCGGTCATTTCAGCATCTCGCTCAGCAGTCCATACAAGTATATTAGACTGCGCTAATATAATTCCCGGGTGAGCGATAGTCAACATCTTTTTCCAATGGATTTGCCCGCTTTTTCTTCCAGATTTCCCTTGCCTTTGATTGCGGGATACTGCTCCCTGTGTCACTGAACATTGCGGAAGCCCTGCGCGCCGCAAGGCTTCTGCAGGCGGGGAGGTGAGAGATGAAGTTCCGAAGCAGAGAAGAATTCAAAGAGACTATGGTCGCGACAGTGTTATACCTGCCGGAAATGATTCGGCTCTACGAGGATGGGTTGCAACTGCTCGGCGCAAAAGTTCTGAAGAAGTATGTGTATCGCAGCAAGGATGGCGAGATTGCCCCCGCGTACCTGATTGAATACGCTGGGAAACAGTTTAATCTCAGACTTGGCAACGCGATGAAGGAGATACTCTCGGTTGACCGAGAAGAGAAGCCGCTGCATTTCGGCTACATGATAGACAACCCAGCGCGAGCAAGAGAGAAACTCACCTGGATCTTCATGTGTAGCCACAGCGTAGCTGAAAGAGTGCGTGGCGAGAGTTAGGTCAAAGATATATCTCAAGAAATGTGGCATCCCGGGCTCAACCAGCTGGCAATCACATCCGGTTCTTCTGGAAAGAAAAGCGTGACATGCGGAAAGGCTCTTATGTCCAACTCGCCCGCGACTGTAACAGGTAAATCGCTAACTGAAAGGGTTTTGCCCTGTGGCATAAGCGGCACTGGGGTAAGGGAGATTTCATATTCGCTCCGCTCAACTGGGAAAGATGAGCGCGAGAGAATGGCAAAAGGAGATAATAGAGAAGTATGAGCAGTTCTTGGTCAGCGAGGATGACCTGATTTACGAATACGACTGCTTCAGATGCGGCGGGAAATGCTGCATAAACAATGATGTTCTGATAAATCCTTACGACGTTTGGCGGATTGTGACGAACGAAAAAGTTTCAGGCGCGCTCGGCATCTACACAACTCACGACCTTTTCACGCCGAGAGGAAAGAGAGGTGAGCCGCTGCTGCGTTACTATCTTGGTCCTGAAAGCCGGCTGCCGCTTGCCTGCATCAATATGATTGAGGTATCTGAAGGCCTCACTATATGCCCTTTCAACGCGCCTATTATCAAGGGCAAAAACAAGGAAGAGATTGAGAAGTATGTGCGCAGCGGGTTCGGAGACGCTGAATTCCTGCGCGCAGACGATGGCTCTCCTATGGGTCTTTGCGTTCTCGAGCAGGCAAAGCCGACAATATGCAGAGCGTTTCCGCTTGGCAGGGCTGGTAAGGCGGAGAAGTCAAAAGACAGGTTTCCAAAGATGCGGTATATCAGGGTTGATAGCAAGAGATGTGACGAGTTCAAGAAGCCGGGAAGCGCGATAACTGTGAGAGAGTATATCAGGAAGTGGGACCTCGACAGAGCATATGAGATGAGCGATAAGGTTTACGAGTTGTACAGACTGCTTGGGGATAAAGTCAAAAGCGAGGCTGAGAGATACTTCTTGGGGATAATGTTTTACAACTTTGACATTCCGTTTCTCGAGCACGGCCGGGAACCAAGAAAAATCCGCGTTGCCAGACCAGCCGAGTTTGAAGAAGTATTGGAACTCGTGAAGTCTGTGATTGAAGAGCACAAGACACCATAACCGCGTATATTACAAGAAAAAAGGGCGTAGCCCATGATAGAGCCACGCCCTAATAAGCAGCCTGAAAAACTATGCTCCTTTCGTTCCGCTCTTCTTCACGAACTCAACCCTGTCGTCGGCGCGGAGAGGTTGGTTCAGATTCGTCGTCTCCACATCGTTCAACAGTACCGTGCAGTCATCAGGCACGTTCAGAACCTGACCGTACTGCGTCTTTACCTCCGCGATGGTTTTTCCATCAAAACTCGGGTTGCTCAGTTCGTTACAGCCGCATACTAACGTCGCCATAGCAAATCTCCTTTCCAATCTTTACAAACACGCTGTTACCTAAAAACAAAAAAAGCCCGCGGATTGAGACAAAAATATCACCTCCTTTCTGTGTTCGCGGGTATCAAGGTTTGAGAATACTACAACCTACTACTATCTCTTTGAGGGTCTTGCACAGTTTTCAAGGATGTCAAAATAAACTTCGTGGTATCTCGGCGTGACTTCACGAACGCAGCCATAAAAGGCGTTGAGCATAAGGCAGGCAACCATCAGATTAGTGAACAACAACTGTGGCTCAGATTCTTGAAGTTCCTCGCAGGACATCTCTTCCGGAGACAAATCAGTTGGGTAAGCAATCTCCTCGTGATACTTTGTGATGGGCGGTGAGAGTTCTCTGCCGCCGCGTTTGACATAAACCTGAACGTTTCCGTCGTGATATTCATTGCCTCCAGAAATCAGGATAACCTCTTTCAGTCTTGAGCATCTGTCCTGAAGAATCTTCCTCGTTTTGTGATTGTCCACGCAGGAGAAGACAGCGCTGTTGTCGCCGACAATCTCTGATACGTTCAGCTCGCTGATGTATTTTGGGGTAGCGATAACTGTAATTCCCTTGAACAACGCTTTGAGTCTTGCCGCGTGGACTTCTGCCTTGTTCTTTCTGAGTTCCGCTTCTGTTGCCCGTTGCCTTTCGAGATTGTTCGATTCGTATATATCGCCGTCAACAAGATGCAGTTTTGAGCAGCTCCATTTGTTGTGTTCCATATATCTCGCAAGCGGCTCAACAAGAGCAGAGCCAACTCCTCCGAGTCCGACAACTATTATCTCGTTCACGTTGCGCCCTCCTCTCATTCCCACCATTCAATGTCATTCCACAAAGCGTCAACCAGTTCTTCCTTGCTCTCTTCAGGCCAATCTTTTATTTCCTTCAGGGTTTTCAAAAACTGGAGCCGCGGTATCTTTTTCTCCTTCTCGCCTTCCTTCTTCTGTTCCTCTTTGCCGTCAAATAAAGGCACCGGCTGCATCGGCACATTTCTGTCCTGAAGAAGATAGTTCTCCTTTTCCACAAATGAGAGCCACGGATGCTTTGCTTCGGGAGATGGCAAACCGTCTATGAGTATTTCCGCAGTCCCGCTGAATCTTCTACCGTTCGCGGTCACGCTTATCGCAATCTCAGGTGTTCTTGAATCTACGTTTCCGACAACTATGTGAAAGCCGTCAATCTGTGAGTCATCCTCGTTGTCAGTGCCGCTAAAGAACGCGTTCATATTGCAGTGTGAGTGAATTGTGCCGCAGACCCCTGGAACACCATTCACCTCATACTTGACTGAGGAGCCACTTACTTTCTGCTTCACTGGTTTGATTGACCACTTGCTCTCTTTGTCGTTGTAAATCAAGAGAACCACCGCCTCCGAGATGTGTTCCTTGTGCACTGCTCTGAAGAAAGCGGTCGCTTCTTCAACAAGCGAGTAAGGTATTTTTGGCACGCCCGCTTTGAGAATAAGTGACTCTTCCTGCGCAGGCAAACTCGGGATGCCATTCACCTTCACCACGCACTCATAGAAGTGGTTTGACTTCTTGAGATAGATTCCGTCCTTTGCCACTATGTAGCAGAAATCCTCGTTTTCAGGAATCTGCTCTCCTGCCTTGTAGATTTTCACTTCTGCGCCCTCCTTCTTCTTTTTGGAATAACTTTGACCTCCTCTGTGTTTCTTATCGCCTCCGCCATCTCCGCAAAAACAGGGTCTTCAACGTTTCTCGCTGTTACGCCTTGTTCCTTGAGTATCTCTGTAGCCATTGAAAGTATTACCTCTTCCCTCTGTCCATAGAGATACCTGAGTTGCCCCTTATTCTTGCTGAGATACTTGTCCAGGGACTGCTCAACATCCTTACAGGTTTTCCATTCCCTCCTGATTGCGTTTACAAAGGTTTTTATCACTCTTGTTCCTCCTCTCCAATCGCTTCCTCTATCACTTCCTCAAGTCTCTTGTATCTATGCCAGGAGAGAGCGCAAGGTTCAGCGCCTTCTCTTGTCGCTATCTCCCACGCTTCAAAAAGAGTTCCGTTTTGAGTCTGTTTCTTCAAAATCTCTTTCGGCATTTTTGTATTATGAATGCTGTTCATATCGGAGTTGAATTCTGAGCCAAAGTAGTATGAGATAACTTTTGAAATCTTTGCTTGCATCGTGCCTTCAATTGAGAATCTGAAATCTCCGCCGAGGCAGACCACACAGTCGTTGCCAAGATTGGGCAGCGGCGGATAATACAGGTCATCTTTCGCGTCGGTAATCTGCGACTTCGCGAAAAAGATTCGCAACTCGTCAAAAGCGGCACCGGTAAAAGTCAGCAGGAAGTAAACCCAGGGAAAGCAAATCGTGTGCTCTGCTACTTCGGCGTTTGATTCTTGTCTTCTGCCCGGCACAGTTCTGCTTTTTCGCGCTTTGATTTTCTCAACACAGGGTTCTTTCTCTACGAGATAGAACTGCCTGTTATTCTTCGCCGCGTAAAGAACAACTCTCTTCGGCAAAACTGGCGTCACCACGCCCATCGTTTTTCTCAGCGACTGCTTGAAACTCTCCGCACTGATACTCTGAACCGTCTTTACTTCCTGCAACTCAACCCTGTTACCGCAAATCACAATCTGTTCCATGAAACACCCCCTTTCTGAAAAAGAAAAACCCTCATTCTGACATTCACGAACGTTTCGCTGTTCTTGTTTTAGGTTGACATCCTGAGACACGGAATATATAAACCGTCCTTAGGAGGATCTGACTTAGGTAATTGGGAAATGGCGAAGAGGAAAAAGCAGGTCCATATTTACTTGGACAACAACGCGTGGTCATACCTCGCTCTGCCTTGCCAGCAGGATAGGACCAGGATAACTCGGAAAGACATTTGGGCCATCAAGAACAGTGAATTCCTGCCAATTCTCAGTGATTTGAATTATGGTGAGGCTTGCGGGCTCATCGTTTCCGACCAGCAAAAGGGGCAAAGACTTTTTGAGATAATGACAGGACTGTCTTACCCTCGCCTCTACGATAGACGCTCTTTGTTTGCCTATGACATTGATTGTGCGACAAAAGGCAAGAGAGAAGGCACATACTTCATGCTTCCTTCGACGAAGAAAAATTCTGCCATTCTCTCCATAATGAAGAATGGACACCGAGACCTGACAAGGAATATGCCAGCGTTCAAGAGGATAGCAGAGAGCACCAAAGCCATAAAAGGCGAGATTGAACGTCTATTTCAGGACGAAGTGAATACTCTGCGAGATGTCCTTAAAGACGCCGGGGAAACCAGAACACAGTTGGGGCATCCGACAGTGAGCGCCTTTTTGAAGCACCGCATGGTTCCACAACTGTTAGAAAAGCGTGTTGCCTTGTTCTTAGCCAATAACGGGGTCCCTAACTCAGCTGCAGTTGGGCAATTGATTGTGAAGCGCCCCCACCGGTCAAAGGTTGTGGTACCGCTTATCTTTTGTGAACTGGCTATGGTATATGATTGTCTCATAGAAGGGCGAACACCGACGGGCAACGATGCGTTTGACGCTGCGCACTATGCCATGTCTGGATATTGTCATCTCTTCATAACTAAGGACAAACGACTCCAGCGCGTTTTGTCAGGGATGGATAATTTGCCGAACAAGGTAATGAATGTAGAATCCTTTCTTGAACAGCATATTCGTAACCGGTCCAGTACACCAATGAGCTGAGATGCAGATATCCTGCCTTGAGCGTGCAGCCGTTGCTGGAGCGTAGCGAAGCAAAGCGTAGCGGAGCGTAAGCAGAGGCTGCAGCGAGACCTGTTAGGTCGTTACTTCATTTTCGGCGGCGACGAATCATCGCCACTGGCAATAGTCAATTCAGCCACGACTCCTCCAATACTTGCAAAGATTTTACGTTCCGAATTAGACATCACCTTCTTCTTTTCCAGGATATTTGCTTGTTACTTTGAGGACATTCCTGCTTTGAACCCGGTGCATCCGCAGGCTGAAGCAGAGCGGAAGCCGCAGGATGCTAAGGGTGAAACAGATTACACCACTACTTGCATTTCGCTGGCGTCGAAGCAACGCCGCCTATTGCGCATTGAGTTCAGAAGACACTGAACCGCTTCGCAATAGAAATTTCCAGGATGTCCAGATTTGGTTGTCTATGTTCTCACCAGAATGTTCGTAAGAGGACAACTCAACGCTTTGACTTTCTTCCACGTTTCCGTTAGTGATTCATACTTCACCCGCTCGCTGCTGTTTGAGCAAAGTGATGCTCCGAGGAACTGGTCAATCGCCATACTCGTGATACCCTGTCTGCAAGGCTGCTTTGTGAGATGCCAAATTCCGAGGGTGTTCAAATATTTCACAAGACAGGGGTCCCACCAGACTCGGCTTCCTTCGTTACGTGTTAGTTTCAGAATCTCATCCCAGTCACACTCTCTCGGGACAGGCTTCTCGAGAAGAAGCGTAATGTTCTCAACGCCCTTCAGCGAAAGCGCGTCTTTCAAAGATTCAGGGTCTGTAACGATATGATTGATTCCAAGACGCTTCACACCGAGGTCACCAAAGTTCTTGAGGGCGCTTTCAACTTCCGCTCTGGTGATTGGGTGAATTCTGTCAAAAGAGATGTGAACTCTGTCAGGAATAACATACGGGTTCAAAACCTTCCACGGGTCTATCGTGCCGTTTGTCGTGATAGCGATGAACACTTCCCTCTTCTTTGCCTCGAACACTATCCTGCCGATGTCCTGGTGAAGTAATGGTTCTCCGCCGCCGAGGGCAACTGAGACAACGCGTCCCTGCCACTCTTCAAACAGTCGCGCAATAACATCAAAAGCGATTTCTCTTTCCTCCTCCTTCCTGTAAAAGCATTTTGGACAGGACAAATTGCATTTTGTCGTTACGAGCAAGTGCACTGACAGCGGAAAACTGCCATCCCACCAAACTGCCGATATGTCACGCATCTCTTACGCCTCCTCTTCGTTTGGAACTATGCAGTTTCTGATTCCGATGATTTTGCTCAGGTTCCGGCAATGCTCTTTGTAACCTTCACGACCTATCCACCAGTCCTGGTTTGAGAAGTCCACGGAAGCCACGCCGTTACTCTCTTCCGCTGGTATGTTGATGTAGTCCGAGCAGGAGCCGTCCCCGGCAAAACTCCAGATAATGCCGATTGACAATCTGTGCAGCCTCTCAATGCTTCCCCGTGCTATTTTTATCGCCTCCATTGCGCCCCGAAGCCCTGGCGGCAGATGATGTGCGCCCTTCGCATCTGAGTCCCTACGGAGGAACATTCCGTATGTCTTGTTTTCTCTGGACTCAGGCGTTCTCTGCATCTTTTTCTTCTCCTTCTCATTCAAGGCAACGCTGCTCAGGTAGTCGCTCGAAAAAACCTCATAATCATTAGGCTTTAGTTCTTCTGGTTTCTTCCCTTCTGGTATAAGTTCCAGTGTTACTGCCCTGATATGTGTCACGAGGTTACTTTTGACAACTCTCTCAACCGCATCAAACGCTGCGTTCCAGTCCTCAAAATCCACGCAATGCGGGTCCGCCGTGCAGTCAACAACATCTCTCCTGACAAATATCACTCTCATCGTCTTCCCCCTTTCTAAAAACAAAAAGGCGCAACCGAAGCCGCGCCAAACTTGGTCTTCAAGACGCAGATTCTAAACTATAACAAGTTTCTTTATCTCCTTCACCTCCCTCATAAACTGTTTGCCTCTTTCCCTGTTCACGCCGAAAACGTAAGCGGCTTTGCCAGTGACTTCAGCGAGTCTGTCTGTGAAAAGTGAATCGGATGGGATTCTTCTTTCTCGCTGCGCTTTCAATTTGAGTTGGTGTAACTCTGCTCTCAGGTTTCGCCAGTAATCGCGTTTTACATTTACCTTGTCGTTGACCACCAAGCCCAGAATTTTCTGCCTGTTTGAGTTTCGCAGAACTCTCGTCTTCGCGTGATTCACCTTGAAACCTTCTTGCTCCACAATGCGCATTATCGCTGGAATCATATGGTTCAACTTCCTGAGATTGGAACTGAAGATTAGGTCGTCCGCGTATCTCGTGTAATGAATCTTGAATGTCGGCGCCCAACTCCTGCAAAGTCCCGCAAGCCTGTAGTCTAACTGCTTTGAGACGATATTGGCGAGGAAAGGACTCGTCGGTGCCCCCTGAGGAAGATAGTTGTTGAGGGTGCAGGTTTCGGCAATTTTTTTGGCGATTTGTTTTTCTACGCCTTCTTTCATCAATGTGTGCAGCACTCTTTGTTTGCTGATGCTCGGGAAGAAATCCTTTATATCCATTTTGACGACAACGTTTTTCCCGGCGTGCAGTTTCGCCGCTGTAACAGTGGATTTTCCTCTCACAAACCCGTGCGCGTATTTACTTGCTCCGATTCCTCGTGAACAGAGCCAGTGCAGAATTTGTTTCTGTTTCTTTTTCAGTTCCGGCTTCGGCTCCGCAATTTCCCTGACTTTGCCGTTGTGCTCAAGTCGGTAGATTCTGTAGTCTGAAGTCTTTACATCTTCTCCGAAATCTGGCCTTACAGGTGTTTCCATTTTACGTTCCTTTCCGCAGAAAAAGTTCAAAAGACTTTCAAAAGTCACCAAAGACAGACTAAAGTCAGAATTCAGCCGAAGCAAAAGACTTCTGTAGCCCTTGCTTCGACAGAGATAAAAGTAACTATATCTTGCCCGTCTGAACCCCTGATTTTTTGCCCTTTTTTAGGAACTTCCGGACAAATCCAAGTCCAAACAGGTTTCCTATGGTTTCCACTTTAGTGGTTTGAATCAGATTGATTGTAGAGTAAATCGACCTGATATGAAGTTATGCATTGCGTATTTAGAGAGCGTGAAGCTAAGGAAAGCCTTCTTGTCTTGCATATCCTGCTCATAGGCTTTGACGAAGCGCCGTGCGTAGAAATGCAGATAACTGCTCACCTTTTCGTATTTCTCGAGGAACCGCTGACCGGTCAGTGACGTTCCGTGATTGGTTCTATCTGCCCCAGTTCCATCAGCAATTCCCAGCGCCTGTTCAAGAATGTCCATCTGAAATGGGAGAGAGGACGGCTATTAAAGGTTGTGTTTATCCGCTGCCAGTTCCACTAACAGAGCCAACCAAGGCGGAGAAAATATCCGACATGTAGAAAGGCAGTTATGTCCTGCTCCTACGCGAGCCAAGAGAGTCGCAGGACTAATCTGCCTTTTCGGTCTGCGACCGCCGGAACGACTCGCGAACTTGGAAGCGGGCTTCGGGCGCTGCCGCAGCCTCGCCCACTTTCCCGAGCACCATTTTTATCTCAAAATCATAGGGCGCTTCCACAGGAGGCGTCTGAAGAGGAGGTTGATATGAGCTTAGAAACACGCAAAGGCTATCCATGGCCTGCATCTGCCCTGACTGCAACCGAGATGGCTGTGCTTGCTGACGTCAGGGAAGAAAGCGGCAAGCCAATTACACAGCTGCTCAAGGAAGCTGTGCAGCTGGCTTATGGCGGCTGCAGTTCACTTGTTGGGGAGGTGAAAGCATGACGAAAGCAACCTTTCAGGAAGGGAACGGGAAACTGTATATCAACGGCAAGGAGGTGCTTTGCGGGTGGGAGAGTTTCAGCGGCTGGTATTGGTTTGCAACTGAAAAGGTATGCGAACAGGAAAGCGACATCAACGGCAAGGCAGTAAAGGACACAATTTGGTTCGGCTTTGTGCAGGGGCTTGAAGAGGAGTGGGGTGAATTCAGTCAGGCCGAACTGGAGAGCCTCAAACCGAGAATCTGGGAAATCCCGAAGCGGAATCTGCCGTATTCGGGAAGGAGGCGGTAGAATGGAGACAAAACATGGGAAAGGAGATTCTGAGTTGGAGAAGTGCAGAGTATGCGGAGAGCCAACCTCTCCGCATCGTTTTGTATGCGAGGTCTGCACCAAACACAACGACAGTGAGGAACGCAGGCAACAGGAAGAAGAGTGGGCGTGGTATCAGGCGCTTGCAGCTGAAGAGCGGAGAAAGTCAGCAGGGAGTGAGCACTACCCTGCATCCACAAACGATCTGCTTAGAGCAGCGATGGCAGAGTGCTTTGCGGCATTGAGAAACTGGAACTACACTGAGCACATAACGAGACTCTACTTGATTGCCCTGATACTCCACCACAGGATAAAACACTTTAGACAGGAGTTTGAGCGAGCAAAAGGTGAGGCGGCTTTGCGCTACTGGCCGCCCGTGCCACTGCCCGACTTCGCAGCCCCGCCCGGAAAAGATAACGATTCCAAGAAGTTAGCAGAGCGGTCTTTTGCACCTGTCGAGAAACGCAGCCTGATAGACCTCGCCTTTGAGAATGCCAACTTCAATCAGGAGAAAAAATAAATACTTCAGAAGGTATGAGAATAGAGGAAGTGACAAGAGTGAAAAGAATAGAAGAGGAGAAAGAGGAAATAACTCACTGCAAGAACTGCAGTGCAAAGTTGAGATGGGATTGGAAGGAAACCGTAATCTTCTGTCCCAACGGCTGCACGGATGAGGAGATGTTTGGGGACAAGGAGAGGCGATAGAGGAAGCCGCGAGAAACTCAGGACAGGCTGTCGTTGACAATTGCTGAACTATGAGGAAGTGAAAGCGTGGAAAACAAAAGCGAGGAAGAAATCTACGGACCAGGAAGGACCGGCTATTTGGCGACGATGCTCGACTCATACGCCTGTTCTCTTACGCCGAGAATGCAGTGTTTCCACAGGATTTTGAATAACAGATGAAGAGCCTGCAGCCGGTGCGTAGCAAGAAATACTTTTTATTGCGTGTTGAAGGGAACACGAATAAAAAATAAGATACTCAAAGTCCCACGCCGCGCATGGCCGCCCAGCGGAGTCTCCAGAGACCATGCCATGAGGTGTGCTGTATCACATGTGTATTGAGACCTGCCGTAAAAAGTACGCGAGTCGACAAGGTATGCTGTCGACTGCCTGAACTTCTATCTCTATAGCAACTCACATTTCTTCATCTGCCTGCACACATGCTGAGCGGCCTCTCTTACCTCCGCAGATGGATCATTCTCCGAGAGTGTTCTTATTCTATCCAGTTTGCTTACCGCACGAAGAATCGCCATGGCATATATGGCGTGTATGCGCACTACCTCGTGCTCGTCTTCCAATAGCTTAGCAACAGAGTCCACTTCATGAGAGCATTTGGGATGTCGCCTGATACGCGCCAGAGCAATTGCGGAGAACGCTCTGATAAAAGGCTTACTCGATTCCATACTGATTAACAGTCTATGAACCAATGGTTCCCCGATTCTCTCGCAAACTTCTACCCACGTGGTGAGGGGAGGTTCTGCGAATTGCTCGATGAGCACGTCTATCACGTCTATTATCGCATTCTGGACACTATCATTGCCCAGAATAGATTGGTCAGCAAAAAATTTGACGGCCATCAAACCTGCCCAACGGTATCTGTGGTCTTTGTGACATAAAAGGTTTAGCAGGAACAAAACTTTCTGAGGAATTTCTGATAGGTTTTCGTATTCCTTGAAGGTAATCGCGGCCCATGCACCCCCAATACAGTTCGCGCATATCTGCTTGTGGTCAATTGCTATTCCCGGCTGTTCTCTCTCACCGCAGAAAATGCATCTCTGCACGGTTGTCGCTATGTCATTGAATTGAATGGTAAGAGATATTACACACTCATTGCAGATATAAATGCCGATGGGGCCACCGGTCCGTGCCAAAAAGTGGTCTATATCAGCAGTGCCCCGTCTGCAGAAATAACAGCTCTCTGGGTACGAATATCTTGAAAGGGTCCTCCTTTTTCGGAATTCCTCCAATATTTTTTTCGCCCAGTCGCTCCTTTGAGTGTCCCAGAGCCATCTCACAATCTCCAAGGCAGCAGAGAATTGACGTCTATCGCAGTATGGGCTTCTAATAACTTTCTCAAGAAAAACTTCTACCAGTTCCGTGGGCACACGCGCGAACTTCTCCTGAAATGTTGTTACTCGCTCAAAGGGGATCTGGAGACCAATACCCGGCAATCCACCTGCTGGGCCACGTCTTAGGACGTACTTTGATACCTCTTCCATAAGCAGTTCAAGCCAGTCAGGGCAGCGCCCAGACCATTTGAGAGCATCTAATAATCTCGCGTACTCCTTCTTACCTGCGTACATGCCTGACAAGGCTGCCCTTTTCTGGTCAGTCAAGAGTTCGCTGGCGAAGAATATTGTCTGTTCCCATTTGCGGTCGAGATAGCGTTTTTCTATTATTCTTGGGTAATCCAGTAAATTTACGATGTACCACGCAGCGAGGAATTCCTGAAAAGACCTGTGACGAAATAGTAGATCACCGCTTTTACTCCCTTCCCATATTTCCGTAATTATGCCCCATTTGGTTAGCCAGGGAAGATGCTCTTGAAGCCCCTCTTCTTCATGTAGCAGTCTGTCAAGTGTATTTGAAGAGACAATGCCCCACTCGTCCTGACAGGCTGCTAGATAGGAAAGACGTCCGAGCCAAGCAAGAACACGATTAGGATGGAGAGAATAGTGCAATTCGGTGGGGAAATTTTCTAAACGCTCTTTGCTCCATTGTAGAAGGTGTTCCATAAAGAGCATGTAAAGTTGCCCACGGGAGCGCAAGTTCTTCAGTTTTTCCTTATTGTCTGAGTAAAGCCCCTTAAGCATAGATAGCAATATGGGCTGTTTAAGCAATTCCCTAACATCAGCATAGGGGATTTTTTCTATTTCCTCTCTTACACCCTTTCCCAGATATTCCTCGATTTGTTCCTCGCGGAATGGTTCTATGCGAAATACTTCGTAGCCCTGTAGTGTGCTTCCCCATTCTCCAAATGCACCGGTCCTTCCCGTAATGATGACCGCGTTATTCTTGAGCAACCCACCTATTCTAATAACTTTGCCTAGTTCTTCGCTGTATGCCCTACCGGCCTGGTCCAGTGCGTCAAGCAAGAAGACGCACTGACCGTTATTTAGAGACTCTAACAAAACCTTCATGAGAGGAAACTCCAACATATGAGAATGCAGCCTAAGCATAGCAGTGCCTCGTGTATGTCAGAACGCTTTTCAAACCGTAGACGGAGTCGGCGAAA
>Ga0315282_10007261_pt1 | contig 18257 bp, 18 predicted proteins | sample YL17G07_20_MG_FD_203693 | JGI IMG/M metagenome (GOLD analysis project Ga0315282, IMG submission 203693) | Sediment microbial communities from Yellowstone Lake, YNP, Wyoming, USA - YL17G07_20 | ecosystem: Environmental > Aquatic > Freshwater > Lake > Sediment | place: USA: Wyoming | collected...
CGTTTGAAAGCAGTGATTCTGGCAGGTGGATTCGCCACAAGACTGAGACCACTCAGTTGTACCAGACCTAAAATCCTTTTCCCAATAGCAAACAAACCATTGCTACAATGGACTTTTGAAAGACTTGCCAAGAACAACATTCGAGAGGTGATAATGGCAGTCAGCTACAGAACAGAAGTCCTGTTCAAGCAGTATAGAATTCCAAGATGTGGACTTCACATCACTTACTCGCGGGATCCCCTGAGAAAACCGCTGGGAACAGGTGGACCCATAAAAAGGGCTGAGAAGCTCATCGGTCATGATGAACCTTTTCTTGTTCTCAATGAAGATGTTTTTGCAGATATGGACTATGCCGAGATTCTGAGAGCTCATAAAGAACATGAGGCAGTGGCGACAATAGCACTTCATGAGGTAAAGAACCCCAGCAGGTATGGAGTCGCAGAGCTCGGAAAAAACCAGAGCATAAAGAGATTTATCGAAAAGCCAAAGCCGGGAACTGCTCCGACCAACTTGATAAACGCAGGAGCTTACGTGTTCAGTCCCAGAATCTTCGAGTATATTCCCGCAGAGCGTTCAGTTTCCATCGAGCGGGAAGTATTCCCCAGGCTTGCAGAGGAGAATCTACTCTTCGGATACGTTTTCAGCGGACTATGGACTGACATAGGCAAGCCTCAAGATTATCTGGAAATAAACAGAGAAATACTGCGTCACACGCGCCCGAAACACTCGAGAGTGCCTGGCAACGTGGAAATACACGAGCCCGTCGCGATCGACAAAAAAGTCGCGTTCGGAGAAAACGCCAGCATCGGGCCGTACGCAGTTTTGGGCAAGAATGTCTCAGTCGGGAAGAACGTACGAATAAAAGACTCTGTCGTTTTTCCGCACACAAAAATATCAGATTCTTGCACGGTAGATGGCGCGATAATCGGCGAGAACGTCAACATCGGCAAACGAGTCAAAATCGGCAGAGGCTGCATAATCGCAGACCATGCCAAGATAAAAAACAACATATCACTCGCTAAGGAAGTGTCAGTCTGCCCCGCAAACGAAGTTTCTAAAAGCGTATTAACGTCTGATCGGTATTGTTAGGAGAAGGATCGCAAGATTATGTTAAGCTCAAAGCACCTGTTCGGCACAAACGGAATCCGTGGGCTAGCAAACAAAGAGCTCACCCCTGAAATGGCCATCAAGATAGGAGCCGCAATAGGCACCTTCTTCAAACTGGGAACGCTTGTGATCGGCTATGACGCAAGAACAAGTGGACCCATGCTTGCCAGGGCGGTCATTGCAGGCTTGAACTCAACAGGCTGCAACGTACTCTTAGCAGGAATGGCACCCACACCCACACTTCAGTTCACAGTAAGAACCCACAAAGCAGACGGCGGAGTCATAATAACTGCGTCGCATAACCCGCCTGAATACAACGGAATAAAAGTGATCTGGAAGGACGGCATAGAGATCTCCCACGAACAGGAGCTTGAAATCGAAAAAACCTTCTTTACCGAGAAGACCCACATCGCAGACTGGAGCGCGATCGGAGAAACACGGGAACTCCCAAGCATCATCAATGAATACGTCGAAGCAATAGAAAAACACGTCGATGTCAAGGCCATCGAGAAGAAACACTATCACGTCGTGGTCGACGGAGCAAACAGCGTAGGCAGTCTAACCTCACCGCTTCTACTGCGGAAACTGGGCTGCAGAGTTACAACCATAAACGCAAACATCGACGGAACGTTCCCTGGAAGACCACCTGAACCGCGTCCTGAAAACCTCGAAGACGTGGCAATGACGGTTAAAGCTGTAGGCGCAGACTTCGGCGTAGCCTACGACGGAGACGCTGACCGCTCAATCTTCATTGACGAGAAAGGCGAGATTCACATGGGAGACAAGACCTTCGCTCTCGTCGAAAAATACTTTCTAAAGGGCAACAAGGGCGAAAAAATCGTCACTCCCGTAAGCTCCTCAACCCTAATACAGGACATTGCGGACGAATACAAAGGAACGATCGTATGGACTAAAGTTGGAAGCGTGACAGTCGCCCAGACCATGAAGAAACTCAAAGCCAAACTCGGAGGCGAAGAAAACGGAGGAATATTCTACGGGCCTCACCAACCTGTCAGGGACGGCGCAATGTCCACAGCCTTGATCCTAGACATAATGGCCAAAACAGGTCAGAAACTCTCCAGACTCCTAGGAGAACTCCCCGCTTATTACCTTCAGAAAGGAAAAGTAGAATGCAAAGAAAACCTGAAAGAAAGAGCCCTGCAAAAACTAGTCGAGCAGACAAAAGGGTTGAAGACCAACACACTTGACGGAGTAAAGATCTGGTTCGAAGACAAAAGCAGCATCCTCATAAGACCCAGCGGCACCGAACCCATCTACAGACTGTACGCAGAAGCAAAAACCGAGAAAAAAACAGCACAGCTCATGAAGGACTACAGCCTGAAACTCAAGAAAATAATAAACGGGCTCAGGCGCTGACCCATCGGCCCCCCACACTTTTCCGGAGACCCCGCATGTCCTCCCCAATAATGCTGACAAAACCAGCAGAAATCGACACCCCAGAAAAGAGAAGCAAATACACAGTCACTGTGATAGGATGCGAACAAGCAGGAATATTCCACGCCATCCTTTTCGCTGACGCAGGGTTCAAAGTAACATGCGTTGACACGGACCCGACCAAAGTCAACAACGTCACAAAGTGCAAACTGACAAGTTTGAAAGGCGACATGGAAAGCAGAATCCGTGGCTACCTGAAAACAGGCCGCCTAGACGCATCAACAGACATCAAAAAAGCAGTGTCTCAAAGCGATATCATCGTAATAACCGTCCCCACCAAGATTGACTCGAAGAAGAAACCAGACAACTCGGACATAAAAAACACATGCAAGATCGTAGGCCCAAACCTACGAGGCGGCTCACTAATATTCAACATGAGCATAGCAGGAATCGGTACTACCGATGCCATAGTCAAAGAAACGTTGGAAAACGCCTCAGGCTACAAAGCAGGAGCCCACTTCGCCGTGGTCTACGCTCCGATCCCACCGTCACGCTGCTCAACACTAGAAACCGTCAAAAACTATCAACGAATAGCAGCAGCATCAGACAAGAAAGCCCTACAAGCCGGAGCAGCCATCCTCGAATCAATCACAAAAAAAGCCGTATCCACGACAGAAAGCACAAGAACAGCTGAGGCAGCAGCCCTGTTCGAGATTGTCCGCGAAGACACTAACGTCGCCGTGGCAAACGAATTGGCATACTTCTGCGAAAAACTCGGCGTGGACTATCTTGAAGCACAAAAACTCATCAACCACAACCCTGATGACCAGACGCTACCACGTGCCGTCGCAAACAGCCACTTCGACGAAGAATCTTACATCCTGCTTGAAGACGCTGAAAACATCAACGTTAAACTCAAGGTATCTTCCGCAGCGAGAGAAATCAACGAGGAAATGGCAAGACACGCAGCGAACCTAGCAAAGGACGCCCTGAGAAACTGTGGAAAAACTCTGAAAAGAGCAAGAGTTGTTCTGCTCGGAATTTCCCAAACACTCAACGCAAGAGGACCCGCATCGCATGTTGCCAAAGAAATTGCCGACACACTCGAAGCCAGAGGAGCAAAGCTCACCCTCTACGACCCGTACTTCTCAGAGAAAGAACTAGCAGAAATGCAGCGTACTCCAAAGAAGACTCTCAGTGATAACATGGAAGGCGCCGACTGCATTGTCCTGCTAGTCGCCCATGAACAGTTCAAGAACCTGAGCCTGAACAGGCTTAAACACGTGATGAAGATGCCCGCGGCAATAGTTGACCTCACAGGAACCTTCGAACCTAGCAAAGTTGAAAAGGAAGGCTTCATATATCGAGGGCTAGGAAGAGGAGTCTGGACCAAATGAAGAAAATCGGTGTGGCCGTCATAGGAACAGGCTTCTGGGGAAAGAACCACGCCAGAATCTACAAAGAACTTGCAGAAACCGAACTCATCGCCGTCTGCGACATAGACCCCCAGAGAGCAAAGGCAGTGGCCGACCAGTTCGGCGTGAAGCCTTACACAAGCACCGCCGAGATGCTCAAGAACAAGGACATCGAAGCCGTAAGCGTATGCACGTGGTCAACCGCCCTTGCCAGAGAAGCCGCAAAAGCCGTTGAAGCAGGCAGGCATGTTCTCGTTGAAAAACCCATGGCAGCAAACGTAAAGCAAGCAGAGAACCTGCTCAAGAAAGCCGAAAAAGAAGGAGTACACCTAACCGTAGGCTTCCTCATGCGCTTCATTCCCGGACTGCAACACATCAAAAAAGCGGTCCAAGACAAAACAATAGGTGAACTCGTGTGCGCAACCGGAAAAAGAGTCTCACAGTGGCCTGAAAGAATAGGAGACGTCGGCGTAGTCAAGGACACAGCTATCCACGACATAGACGTGATGCTGCACCTGTTCAATGAAGACCCGATCGCTGTCTACGCAAAAACCGGAAGCATGAGACACATAAGATTCGAAGACTACGCACAGATAATGCTCACATTCAAAGGCGGAAAAAGCGCCTTCATCGAATCCAACTGGCTCACACCGTACAAAACGCGCATCCTCATAGCGACAGGCAGCGAAGCCATCATGAACCTAGACTATATCACACAAGAATTGACGGTTGAAAACGCAAGGGAAACCCTGAAACCTCGATACCAAATGCAAGAGCCGTTAAAGCTCGAGCTTCAACACTTCGCCAACTGCATCATGAAAAAGGACAAGCCCCTGATAACAGGGCTCGACGGACTAAAGGCATTAAGAATAGCTGAATCAGCGCTGAAGTCATCGGCCACAGGCAGAATAATAAAACTCAAATAGCTTCAGCCTATTTCCCGCGCTTCTTGAGGTTGAAAGGCTTACCCTCAGACAGAATCTTATCCGGAACCTTTGTCTTCCACTTTTTCAGAAAAGGCAAATCCTCATTTTCCTTCCGCAACTCATCAGGAAGCATTTCAGGAATCTCATCCCGTATCGGATACCATCTTGAACACTCAGAACAGACTATTAGGCCTTCAGTCACCTCTTCCGCTTCCTCAAAAACAAGCAAATCAAGCGGATGATGTTTATCGATAGGACACGCCAAAATCTCCATCAGTTTTCTCTTCAAACGCGACCCCTCAAACCTAACTCACACCTTGAACTATTAAACTCTTCCATGCAGAGCAGCTCAAGAACAAGCCGGACTCGGACACGCTCCAGATCCTTGACCACCAACCTGAACGTCTAAGACTACTTGCCACCAACGCGGCCCAGTTGACCTGACAATACGGCTGCAAACAACTTGGAAGTCAGCACTAAGACCCAGCAATTTCCCAGAGACTTTAAGCCTGACCCGCTCAGCAGCATCCACGCCTTTGCGTGCATACTCGAAATCGTAATAGTGTATCCATCCTCCAGTCTTCTTGAGAGCCAACAAGGCGCAGGGCAAATACTCAAAGGCTTTCTCAGGCAATGGCATGATAACCCTGTCCGCCACGTGAACCAATCTCTTCTCGACTATTTCTTTCGCGTCTCCAAGCATTGGAACGACTTTCCCATAGACCCTGTTGATTCGCACGTTTTCCCGCATGTAATTGACTGCTTCGGGGTTCACATCGATGGAGTAGACTTTTTCAGCGCCTGAGTATTTTGCGATGAGTATGGAAAAACAACCCGCCCCCGCAAACATGTTGACGACGACCTCGCCTTTCTTGACCTGTCTGGCAATACGCATTCTTTCGTATGAAAGCCTAGGCGAAAAATAGCATTTTTCCACATCAACCGAAAAGAGGCAACCTGATTCTCTGTGGCGAGCTGTAGTCTTCCTTTCGCCAGCAACATACTTCAATTGTCGTAGCCGAAAATCGCCGCCTACAGCGCCTGTCTGTGCGAGCACTGTCTTGAGGTTCTTGTGAATGCTCAGGATAGCCTGAGCAATTCTCTCGCTTTCTCCCTGCGTACTAGGCAAGCGTATGAGTGCTATATCTCCTATGATGTCATACGAATTGCAGACATTGGCTGCGCCTTGCAGCATTAGGGTTCTTGACAAGGTGTTCTTTCCACGTTTCCGCAAGCCTTGCCCTTCCGTGTGCATCATATATTTGAGAGCCTGGAAACATTTAAAAGCAGAATGGCTTTCCTTTGTAGGAAGGAGAATCACCATGGAAAAACCCCAGTCCGGAACTGTTTATGAATGCGTCAGGTGCGGAGCAAAGGTTCCCTCTGAGGAACTGGAAATGCGTGGCGGCCAAATAAAATGCATAATCTGCGGGTACAGGATTCTCAAAAAAGTGAAACCGCCAGTCGTTAAACGGATTCCCGCAAAATAAAGAAAAAAAATAAGGGCAAGCGTTGACCCGCGAAGCACTGCAGCTTCTCTGTTCTGTAGGCCCCTCGTCTCACATTCAGAAGATTTCTTTCTCCCCGATCTTCCGTAGCGCTTTGCCATGGAGTTTTATCGTCGGACCCACAACCTCGTCTGGCTGTTTCTCAACAGTTTTCCTCTTTATGGTTTCTCCGCAGACTCCTCCCGGTAGCAGTCGTCTCTTTGTGCAGAGAGCGTATGAGCAGTTGGCGATGTTACACATTTCCTCAGTCCATCTGCACCATACACCATCTCGACGGTAGACAGTAGCGTTCTTAGCGCATTTGAACGATTGACATGTTGGAGAACAATTTTTGACCTGTGCCAAGGTTTACACGACCTTTGACTATTCCTTTCAACAAAATTCTACGATAGCAAGTGCTTTATCCAAGGACTACTCTTCACATGAGTTAATATAAACTTTTTTCCCTAAGGCTCCTTATTCGAACTCTGGCGTTCAACCTTCTGATGTCTCGCCCTTCTCATCCTATAGACTTCCAACACCACGACAAGTATTACGGTCACAACGACCAGAATCACTATGGCAAATTGACTCGTGTCAACGAGCAACCCGCCTAGACTAACGAACTTGTCAAGCTTGACATGGATAGTCATGGAAGACTCAACCGTCTGTTCCACAGCTGCTACCGGATCAGTCTGGTCTCCCATGTAAACCGCGATCTGGAAGTCGCCGCCGACCATGTTGTTAAAAGTTGCTGTTCCGTCACCCTGCGTTGAAATTGAAATCGGGCTGAAACCTTCCCTTTGCAGGGTCACCTTCACATTCGCCAGACCTTGACCAAAAAAGTCAGCCACCTTCACCGTTACTGTCAGACCGTAGAGGCTACACGTTAAACTCACGTTCTGATTCTGGAAAAGCTCAACGCTCGTCTCGTTAAGCTTCAGACCGTTGCTGTCGTAGACTCTCACCGTGTAATTGCCCAAGGCAGAGTTAAAGGTCACCATACCGTTGCCGTCCGTGATGCCTTGGCTATAGAGGCCGCCGAGCGATTCCTGAACCTTCACGACAATGTTGCCAAGAGGTTGACCGTCTTTGTTGTTCACTTGGACCTGCAGAGAGTATGCCGGACACACGAACGTCACATTGACCCATGGAACAGGATTCCCGTCCGCACCCAACAGTTGAGGAATTGTCGTAAAGTTAAAGGGCACATCATACCTGGAAACATTCAAACCGTAGGTAACATTAGGCAACAGAGAATAAGCGACCACATTGCCCGTAATATCAGTTGTGAATGACCTGTTTTCAGGAGTGAGGTACACTTGGGCTTCAGGTATGCCCAGTTGACTGTCATTGGATATGGCTACAACCGTCATCCGAATGTTCGTGAGGTTGCACACGAGATCAGCTGCTAACGGACCAGCAACGTCCAAGCTGCGAGCGCCAACCTTCTGAGCCCTGTAGTAGCCTTCCAACGTGAAATTCCCAAGTTCAAGCATTAAGGCGGCTACTCCTGTTGCATCAGTCACGTTTGTGCCCACAGAGGTTTCATTCTCAAAAGCTCTAACCTCGACGGTCTGCACTGTGTTTCCTGCCAGGTTCTTGGCGGTCACATTGACTGCAAACCCTGGAACAGTGAAGTTCTGTGTGTCAGCAGGGGTTTTCAGGGTCGGTTCAGCAGACGTGGAAACGATGCTTACCATGTAACTCCCGACCGAAGCGTTTGGAGGAACAACAAAATCTGCAGAATGAACGATTCCTGTCTCATCTGCTGTCAAGTTGAACGAACTGTACACATCCTTCCCAGTGATTGTGAGAGTAACATTCTCACTAGGCTTGTAAACAGCCTTAACGTCGACTGGCTGAAGCCTGTGATACTCCTTCGAATCTGTCAAGCCGACATAGAAAGCCCCAGAGGCAAGCGTTTCGTTGAAGGACACACCGTAGTATCCAACCAGCCATGTTCTGGCACTCGAGAAATTGTCTGGATACAAAACGCCCGCTAAACCCGTCCCCAGAGAGGAAGTCGTAACATTCACCATGTTCACAAACGACTCGTTGCTGGGAGACACGACTGTAACATTTGCCACGTAAGTCTTGTTTGCATCACCACCAGTGACGTTTACTCGAATCGCTGCCGAGCCACCTTCCTGAAGTTGTCTCGGACTTTCAGGGACCACAACATTCAAAGAATAAGAAGTCGTCACAGCAAAAATACTTGACGCGTTATCCCCCGTAGCAACGTCAACTACTGTCACAGTATGGTTGCCACTGGCAGCCTCAGGAACTACGAAAGGCGCTTTGACAGAGGTGCCAGAAGCATTTCCACTCGCAACAACAGAATCATCAAAACGAACTTGATATTTTCCATCAGCAGTCGTCAGATTTGAAGAAACTTCAACGCTAGTTCCCACATTCCCTGAAGAAGGATTCAACGCAAACACATTCATTGTTGCCCCAGCACTCGGCAAGAATGAAAGGGGCATCATAACAGCTGTCAGCACCAGAAACAGGCACGATAACCGCTTAATGTTGAGCCAAAGGTTCAAACGTTTTCCCTCGTCAAACACGTCCAAGATTGTGAACATGTGTAACACTGGGAGCATTTTAAACTTTACCTTCTCGTTTTTATCTTTACCTTTCATTTTCGCTTTCTGAACAGCTTTGCATCATCAATTTCGCAGATGTATCCGAAGCCTACTTCAACCAGTTTGCATGCTTCTTCCATGGTTTTGGCGACGGCAACGTGAAAGTCGTTGTTTTCTGTTTGGAACATGCCGTTTTCCAGTGTGATTCAGATTGCCATGTTCTGCATTTTATTGTGGCCGAGCAGTCGTTGAACGTGAAATATGTCGTGTGTTTTGTGATATTCCGTCGTGGCTTTCCAATGTCTGAAGGTGTGAAATGTTATCGATTGCAGTCGTGGGTTCTGAAGCTTAAATGCTGCCTTTCTTCTCAGATTCCAGAGGGCTGTTTCGCAGGTTTTGGGGTTTCGATTTAGGACAAGCTGGCCTTTCTTTGGCAACGTGTTTATCATGCTGGCGAGTTTTTTGACTCCTCTGCCAAGATGTCGCATACTTGACGAGTACCAGAGTAGACATCTTCACTATTACACGGTTGCGGATGAACAGCTGAGAGCTGTTGAAACCGTTCAGAAAGGCTCACTCACGAACATGGGTTCCTGTTCCCGACGTTGTGAAAGATGAGGTTCTCGCTTACAGCCGGGGACTTGGAAGCTTCCAAAAAACGACGGCGGGGAGGGGATATGTAAAATAGGCCGAGTTTCAAGGCTATTTTCTGTTAAGCAGAGGCTGGCCTGCTAATGTGTTTCAGGGTCTCTGAGTCGAAACTGTGCGAAAGTTCTCATAAAGCCCTGCTTTAGAGTTGCTAGAGAATATCGTGGGCCATGAGGTAGAGCTGGTATGTAGCTTGGTTCGACATCGGGAAGCTTTATAAGTATTGTATTACAGTACGTAATACGGTGCTTCAGATGAGCATTATCACCATTAGAGTTGCGAGGGAGATCAAGGAAAAGTTGGAAAAATACAATGTTAATGTCAGCGAAACGGTGAGAAAATTGCTTGATAAATATCTTGTAGAGTTGGAATTGAGAAATCTTGCGGAAAGACTCGAGTTGTTAAGAGAACGCCTGAGCAGCAAAATAGACCCAAAATTAGTAGCTAAGCTTGTGCGCGAGGACAGGGAAATACGGTGAAGTATCTTCTTGACGCATCAGCACTGCTACCACTAGTCACTAGGCGTGGCAAACAGCTAATAGTTGAAGCCTCCCGTGAAGATTTAGTTACGACAGACCTCGCGATATATGAAGCTTGCAATAGCCTTTGGAAGCTTGCAAAATTATTGAAGTCCATATCTCTAGAAGACGCTGTGGATGTTGCCACCACACTCAAAGACTTAGCCATGAGAAGTGTGATTCAACCAATAAATTTCACTAAACTAGATTTTTCCCACACACTTAAGAGAGCCTATACAGAACGGCTAACATTTTATGACGTTTCCTACATCACAACCGCCGAGAGTACAGAGGCCATACTAGTAACAGAAGATGAAAAGCTACGGAAAGCAGCAAGCAAGTTCGTGAAGACGATAACTTACACCGACCTTGAAAGCAGACTAGCTCAAAGGTAACCATTGGAAACTAGCAACGTCGCCTTTTAACTAAATTTGTGCTTTTCCTCGGAACCACGTTATAGTCCTCACAAGATCGTGCTCTAAGCTGATTCTCGGCTTCCATACCAATAGCTTCTCCGCCCTACCTATATCTGGACATCTTCTTCTCGGACCAGCTTCTGGCAAAGTATGACAGGTTATAGGAGAACCATTACCCGTTAGCTGTTTAATCCTTTGAGCCAGCTCCAAAATCGTTACCTCTCAGGATTCCAGACATTCACAACCTCACCCCTAACCTTCCCACTAGTCAAGAGCAACAAAAGCCCTATGCACATGCCCTAAATGCTACCAACAACAAACCCAAGATTGGTTGTTCAGTAGAAAACACATTCGAGTCATCAACCAAAAAAATCTATTCCCGCAGCAGAACGCAACAGAGAATTGACTGATCAGACATAAAATCTTTCAACTGATAATTTGAAAGCGAACTCTCACCTTCTATGGCTGCATAGCATGCCAGAAGAAAAACAACATAAACCAGCGAAAACACATTAGAACCAAACGAGCAAGTGAGAGAACATGTTTAACGAAATCCTCAACCTCGTCAAAGAACACGAAACATGGCGCACCAAAAAATGCCTAAACCTCATACCATCAGAAAACATCATGAGCCCACATGTAAGAGCCCTCCTCTCATCAGAACTCGCCCACCGCTACACTGCCAGAGACCACTTCTACATGGGCACACAGTACACAGACAAGATTGAACAATACGGCGAAAAACTCGCAAAACAAGTCTTCAAAGCCGAAACAGCCGACCTTCGCCCCCTCTCAGGACACATAGCCGACCTCATCGCACTCGCCAACCTAACAAAACCCGGCGACGCCCTAATGTGCATACGCCCCGAAGACGGTGGATACCCTGGAATGTGGGATGAGGGCCTAGCAGGCCTGCTCAAACTCAAAACCGTCGCCTTCCCATTCTCAAAAAAAGACATGAACATAAAAGCTGAACAAGCCAAACGAACCATCGCGCGAATAAAACCAAAAATGGTAGTCTTCGGCGCCAGCCTCATCACTTTTCCCTACCCGCTAAAAGAACTTGCGCAAACTGCAAAAGAAAACGGCGCCAGCATCGGCTACGACTGCTCACACGTCCTAGGCTTGATAGCAGGCCAGCAATTTCAGGATCCGCTCAGAGAAGGCGCCCAAGCACTGTTCGGCTCAACGCACAAAACCTTCTTCGGCCCCCAGGGCGGCATAATCCTCGCCAACAAGGAAGTGGGGGAAACCCTCAAACAGAAGATTTACCCGGCATACGTTGACAACGCCCACTGGAACCGCATAGCTGCACTTGCACTCGCACTGGCAGAGGCAAAAAGATACGCCAAGGCCTATGCGACACAGGTCATTCGCAACTCGAAAACCTTGGCCAAAGCCTTGGACGACTATGGCTTTCCAGTCATCTGCAGACACCTTGGCTACACAGACTCGCATCAGACGATTATGGACTATGGAGACTACGAAAAAGGCAGAAAAATCGCCCAAAAACTCCAGAAAGCAAACATCATCACTGACTGCGTCATCCGAATAGGCACAGACGAAATCACCAGACGCGGCATGAAACAACCTGAAATGACAAAAATCGCTGAGCTCCTGAAAAGAACCGTCATCGACGAAGAAAACCCCGCAAACATCAAAAAAGAAATAATTAGACTCAATCGCCAATTCCAAAAAATCCAGTACTGCTTCGAAAAATAGCGTGACAAAGCAGCATGGAAGCGACTCTTTCTTGATGGCAAACGTCTCCGCTGAACTCATCGAAGCAATGGAACGCCAAAAATACCATTTCATAGGCAACCACTCAGCCGTCAAAAAATGCAGATGGCTCCACGAAACACTCGTTCACAACCGACCATGCTACAAACAGAAATTCTACGGCATAAAAACCCACCAATGCATCCAAATGACCCCATCAGCCTTCTACTGCACACAACAATGCCTATTCTGCTGGAGAGCCCAACCAGCAGACCTCAAAACAAAATGGAACGAAACTGAACTGCCCCAATGGGACGACCCCGACCAGATAATCGAAGGAAGCATCAAAGCCCAACACCAAATCCTCACAGGCTACAACGCCAACATAAAAGCAGACAAGCAGAAGGTCAAAGAAGCCCAAACCCCACGCCACGCAGCCATCAGCCTAACAGGCGAACCCACACTCTACAAACACATCGGCATTTTAATCCAAGCCTTCCACAAAAAAGGCTTCACTACATTCCTAGTCACAAACGGAACCCAACCGCAAACCCTGTCACACCTAGAAGAAGAACCCACACAACTCTACATCAGTCTCTGCGCCCCAGACGAACAAACCTACAGACGTGTCTGCCGCCCCCAAACCCTAAACGCTTGGCAAAAAATCAACCAAACCCTCGCCCTGCTCCACAACTTTAAATGCCCAACCGTCATCCGCATGACACTCGCAGACAAACTCAACATGGAAAACACACAAGCCTACGCTAAACTAATCCAAAAAGCAGAACCCACATACATCGAAACCAAAGCCTACATGCACGTCGGCTACTCGCGCCTACGCCTTACATATGAAAACATGCCCAGCCACACAAGAATAAAGCAATTCGCCCAACAACTCGCAGAACAAACAAACTACAACATAATAGACGAATCAGCCGAAAGCCGCGTTGCACTCCTGAGCAAACTTCCAAAATCAAAACGTTTTGACAACAACCAAAACCCTAGCAAACAATAATCAAAGCCCTGAAGCGTTCAACCTTACGGAACATACAATGAGTCGAATGAGAACAATAAATATTGCCTTAGCCATTACCCGCACTCTTATACCATCAATTAAATCGAGGTGTTAACGTATGATGAGTGACTGAAAAGGACGCCTGTTCAGACGCAAAGACGGCAAATACCCAATTTACCTACCAAAAGACCTAGCCGAAGACAGCATGCTCCCATTCAAAGGCTCAGACTTGATATTCGTAAAAGTAACGTTCAAACCAGGCGAAGAAAACAAACTCCTCATAGAAAAATGGAAAGAACCATTAACAGAATAAAGCGAGAAAAACAACACAACCTCGCACTCTCTATTTCCGAAGATATAATAAAATACCTCCACGCCGTATTCTACACCAACCAGGATGCCGAGCAAGTTGAACAACCTAAAACCAATCCTTGACATAATAAGAAAAGAGCTCCGCGAGAAAGACAAAATCCGCGAAACCGCCCAGAAAGAAATGCGCACCATGCAAAGCTACGCCAAACAGGCAATCCTCCTCGTCCACCAAAAACGCGAAAAAGAAGCAGAAAACCTACTCAAAAAAGCCCATAAAATCCACACAAAACTCAACAACACCTCAACGACGCACCCGGACATAATCTACAGCGGTCTGTACGCCGCCGCACTGCAAGAATACAGCGAAGCAAACATATTCCTAACACTCACACAAAAAAACCAGCTCACAACTCCCGAAAAAATCAACGTACCCCCAACCGACTACATTCTCGGACTAGCCGACGTAATAGGCGAATACAGACGCCTAGCACTAGACGCACTGAGAGTAGGAAATGCAGAAAAAGGCGAAAAATACCTCCGAACAATGGACGAAATATACACTGAACTCATGGCCATGGACGAATCCTACATGCTAGTCCCAGGCCTCAGAAGAAAATGCGACGTAGCCAGAAAAATCATCGAAATCACACGTGGAGACATCACTCAGGAAATCAGAAGAAACGCCCTAGAAAAACACCTCAGAAAATTCGAAACAATACAAAAGAGGAAAAACCAGACCTGACAAAGCATGGACAAAAACCTGCCCAAACCACCTGCCTTTTCAGCAAAAACAGCCCACCGAGCACAACAACGCATGTCCAAACTTCTCATCCTCAAGGATCAACTACCTAAGAAAATAGAACACATAGCAGGCATCGACGTCGCATACACAAAAAACACCTCCATCGCCGCAGCTGCAGTCTTAGAATACGACTCACTCGAGTTAGAGGAGACTCAGACAGCGTCATGCAGGACCCAGCTCCCATACATTCCAACCTTACTAGCCTTCAGAGAAATCAGGCCCAGCATCATGTGCATCAGAAAAGTGCATATACAACCAGACGTGTTCCTGGTCAATGGCCATGGCTACGCTCACCCCAACCGCTGCGGACTCGCAAGCCACCTCGGACTCGTACTCAAAAGACCCACGATAGGCATAGCAAAAAACAAGCTCATTGGCAAAACCCAAAAAACCCAACAAAAAGTAGCCTTGATAACCCACAATGGCAAAACCATCGGCGCCAAACTCAGGACCAACCCGAAACACAGGCCAATCTACGTTAGCATCGGACATATGGTCTCCCTCCAAACAGCAATAGAAATCGCAGAACAGACAACACACAGCAACCCCCTCCCAGAACCGCTTCTCAAAGCACACCAGATAGCGGCAGCAGAAAAACGAAAAATCAATATTCAATCATAAACCTAAAAAACACAAGTGAAAGCTCTTGCCAACATCAAAACTCAAAACACTAGCCATCAAGATACGCGACAAAAACCTCAGAAAAAAAGTCATCGAACTACTCGAAAACCCCACCTTCGAAATCAACGGCAAAACATACAAAGCATTGCCCCTCGAAAAGGCACCAGCAGGCCTTTCCCATCACCACAGCTACCAAGGTGGCTACGTCGAACACATCACATCAACAACAAACATCGCACTCGCTCTGTGCGACTCAGTCGAAAGAATCTACCACGGCAAAGTAAACCGCGACCTCGTCATAGCAGGCATCTTACTCCACGACATCTTCAAAGCAACAACATACACCAGGAACGAAAACGGAAGCTTCAGCTCCGCACCCTTAGCAGAATACCTAGACCACCTGTCCCTAGCAACAGCAGAACTCGTACGAAGAAACTTCCCACTCGAACTAGTACACGTAGTAACAGCCCACCATGGACAGTACGGACCAATCAGACCGCGGACTCTCGAAGCCCTCATCTGCCACCTAGCAGACTTCACAGACTCAAGACTAAACGGGGAAGTACTAAACGCAGCACAATACCTAACGCGAAAAACCACAGGACAAGAACTTTACGAGCTAAACTCGAAAGAAGCCTTCGAAATAGTCCACTCGAAATCCATCGAAGGATGGAAAGGCGTAACCGAAACAGTCAACAAGATAAAGCGCCAAAGAAAAACACACAAAACTTAATAGCAAACCACGTCAAAACACCAAGAAGGTGACACACCCCACGGAAATACCTTTCACAGAATTCCAGAAACTCGACTTACGCATAGGAAAGATCATAGAAGCAAACCAGATCCCAGGCTCACGCAACCTCATAAGAATGATGGTGGACTTCGGAACCGAAAAAAGACAAGCAGTAGCAGGGCTCTCACAATGGTACAAACCTGAAAGCCTCGTAGGCAAAAAAGGCGCATTCATACTCAACCTGGAAAGAAGGAAACTCATGGGCGTAGAATCCCAATGCATGATCTTCGCCGCCGAAGACGGCAAAAGAAACGTCGTAATCCTGCAGCCTGAAAAAGACATTGCAGAAGGAAGCAAGATACACTAGCCCATCAGCTTGACGGTGGCTTCAGCCTTCTCCTCATTTCCAACCAAATATCCGACCATTTCTTCATCCAAAACAAGCCACTTAGCCAAGCCAGCAGCCATCTGAAGGTCATTCCTGAAGATTATCCGCAAATACGGAACCACTTCCTTCACAGCTCTGACAGCAGAAATATGGTTCCTGCGCTTGACCCTGCTTCCTATACTCAGCTGCATCGCCCTCTCGGCCTTAGACCTAGAAAGCATCTGAATACGTTGCGGAAACTTGAAAGGAATCCACCCAGACGCTCGAGTGTTCTTCCTAGCCAAGGCCACACCAGCAGTCATGTAATCAATGACATAGCGCAAGAAACTCCAATCACGAGTGTTGCGGATTCGGCCTCGATATACGTCAGCAATCGCCAAGGCGTCCATCGCATCAGCTAAGTCATGCGGGTCGCTCAAGTGAGCGGGAACATTCTCGTAAATCCACTCAAAAAGCATGTCAACATCAACGTCAGCCATGTCAACAGCCTGCTTCGCGCTCGAACAAGTCTTCCCGTACAAGATCATCCTCAAAACACTGAAAATACTGTCCTGCCTGTCACGGTAGCCAAGCCAAGAAACATCCTCATACGCAAGCTTCTTCTTACCTTGACTCAGCGCCTGAAGATCATTCACTGCCGAGCGCACATCACCGCCGGACCGTTGAGCAATGAACTTCAGAGCCGCCTCTTCAGCCTGGATGCCCTCGCTTTCACATATACGCTTCAGACATTTTGCAACTTCACCAGTAGGCTGCCTCTTAAACTCCAGCAGCAAGCAGTAGACGCGAAGAACTGAAAAGCGAGGGTCATATGCATTGTTCGCAATCAGTACGACTGGACAGTTCGCGTTCTTCACAACATCACTAATCGCTTTGACGCCTCCCCTGTCCGACGTGCCAGTCAGACCGTCCAGCTCGTCTAAGAGAATGATCCGCTTCTCTCCGAACAAGGAACCATACTGCGAGGCCAGCCCCGCGAACCGGTTAACTGCCTCTTCAGTCCGATAGTCGCTCGCGTTTTTCTCAACAAACTCCATCGAAAAATCATGAGCAACAGCTTCAACAGTAACAGTCTTTCCTGTCCCAGGTGGACCGTACAGAAACGCAGCCCGTTTCTTGGGAAGACCCTTTTCCCAAGACTTTACCCACTCAACAAACTTGCCAATAGATTCGGAATTGCCCACGACCTCAGCCAAAGATTTCGGCCTGTACTTAACGGTCCATGCAGCATACAAGAGGAGGACACCTACTTCTTGCTCTTCAACTCTTCTCCAGCTTCAACAAGCTTGGCCAGCAAGGCGCTCAACTGAACCTCTTCGTCTGCACCCTCAACAAGCCGGTAATCGACTTCCCCAACAGCATCCGCCAGTCTGATCTTCCACTGTTCAGGAATCTCCGCCCTGAAAAGCTCAGTGTGAATCTGACGGATTATGTCACTGCCAGCAACACCATACTTTTGTATCATGTCCCGTAGCTGGTCTCTTGCTTCCGTGAAATTGCCATTCATAGCCACTTTGATCATCTTCTGCACGTCAGCAGGACTCGCCCTCCCCGTGATAGAAAAGATGACCTTTGCATCAACAGGCTTCCCCAACGACGCCGACGCCTGCAAAGTGTTAATCGCCTTCCGTAAATCCCCACCACAAACCTCAAAAATAGCGTTCAACCCCTCTGCCGACAACTTCACGTTCTCTTTCTGAGCAATCTGCTTCAAACAACGATCATGCTCCTCCTTTGGCAAATACGTAAAACGGAATGGAGCACACCTCGACTGAATAGGCTCAATAATCTTGCCGCTATAGTTGGCGCACATGATAAACCGGCACGTCTCAGTATAACGCTCCATCGTCCGCCTCAAAGCCTGCTGCGCGTCGGAAGTCATGTTATCAGCCTCGTCCAAAATCATGATCTTGAACGGGATCTCACCAATCGACTTCACCCGCGCAAAAGTCTTCACAGTTTCACGAACAACATCAATGCCCCTCTCATCACTCGCGTTCAACTCCATAAGATGTTCCCTGTAACCATCACCATAAAGATCCCTCGCCAAACAAAGAGCTGCCGTAGTCTTACCAGTTCCAGGCGGCCCAGCAAAAATACAGTGCGGCACGTTCCTAGACCTAGCAAAACTCTTCAAACGGTCCACAATCTCTTTCTGGTCAAAAAT
>Ga0315282_10007263_pt1 | contig 18255 bp, 19 predicted proteins | sample YL17G07_20_MG_FD_203693 | JGI IMG/M metagenome (GOLD analysis project Ga0315282, IMG submission 203693) | Sediment microbial communities from Yellowstone Lake, YNP, Wyoming, USA - YL17G07_20 | ecosystem: Environmental > Aquatic > Freshwater > Lake > Sediment | place: USA: Wyoming | collected...
CCGATTAATGGGGGGATAAGGCCAATCAATACTTTTATTGAGTCATGCATAAAAAACACTGCAGAGAATGCCCTTGTTTTTATTGGCCAGCAGGGGGGCTATTATGATTTGCCTTACAATTCAGATGGCAGTTACATCTATTATTTCGCAGCAAATAAAAGTTATTTTCCTAAAGAAGAGACAGTTGAACAGCAACTCTCTTTATACATGGATGAAATGATCCCTTTCTGCACCAAAAACTTTGTAGACTTTTCTGATTTTCAGACAGATGCAGATCCTGCTGCAATAAAAACAACAACAACTATCTTAGAATACCAGGTAAAATTTGATGTTGAATGGCCAATTTTAATGAAAAGAGCAGATTTGTCTTATAATCTCAATGAATTTTCAATTGAAATTCCATCAAGATTGAATACAGTTTACAATGTTGCCGGAAACATGATTTCTGAACAATTGAAAAATCCTTCTTCGATATGCCTTTCATGCATGACAAATCTTGCAATAGAAAATAATCTTTACATAGACATGGAAAACTATGGGAATGACAGTGTGATATTCACAATAACTGACAATAAAACCTTGATCAACAATCAGCCTTACGATTTCGTCTTTGCAAACAAATACTAAAATGAAAAAACTTTCAAGAATAATATTATCCGCATTTCTTTTCATAATTTTATTGTCTACAGTTCAGGCAGTCATAGTCTTCAGCACAGGAGCTGCTGCAAAGATAGTTGTAACAAAAGTTCTTTCTGCAACTCATCCAGAGCTTCTTGCAGCTTATCAGGGAGCAATTTCAATAACACAATTCTATTCTAATCCAACTGCATTTTTTACTAACTTTGCCACAGGCCAGGTAGACCAGCAAATTCCTGGTTTTTCCAAGGCCTTAGCTATTGTGACTGCTGGAAGCCCGGTTGCGGCCTTCCAAGGAATGGCGATGAATGAGATACAGCAGCAAATCATCGGGCAAGTCTATAATCAATTGCCTCCAGACCAGAAAATTGCTTTCCTGAATGCGCAGGAAATTGTCTCTTCAGGGGTTATCAAGATAACAAAAGAAAATCAGGTTTCTTATGATAAAAATGGGCTTATGATTATCAAGACAGAGGACGGAAAAAACTTCATGCAGATTCCAAAAGGATGCGAGATCAAGGCGGCTGGAAATGAATTGACTCTTGTTTCAGGAGATGCGGAGGATCAGGAGCTTAAATTCAAAGAGGATGTTTCAGCTTACCTGAAAAAAGGCGGAACAATAAAAGTCCAGGGCGATAAAATAGTTGAGGCTGATTTCACGACGTCCAAGGAAAGCAAGATGAAATTAGGAGATAATAAGGAATTGACTGTTCCCGCTGATACTAAAGTTTCTTACAAGGATGGACAAATAATTGCTGAAGGCAAAGACAAAGAATTAACGTATGGCAAAGAAAAGATAACTATCTTAGGGAACGATACTATTTCTATTGCCAAGAATACTATAGAAGGAAAAAATTTTGAAATTGGAGATATTAAAGTACAAGAAATTTGTTTTGAGAGACCAATTGGAATGAATAATCCTTCAGTTACTGGAAAATCAATTGCTATTTTACCAAAAACAGGACCCTTTTTATCAAAAACAGAATTATTTTGTGAACAGGGCTCTTTAAGTTTTGATGATAATGGATACTTGGTACATCAAGGGATTTTGGAAAAAAATAAAGTTGAATTAAAGATAGCTCCGGATGAAGATGTGCTATTGGCTAATCAAAATGCGGATATGTCTTCTTATAAAAATAACTGGATAAAAATAAGCAAAGACAAAATTGATGCAAAAAGCATTGAAGGGAGCAAAATAGATTTTGAAGTTCTTCCAGGCAATGAATTGTTTAATACATTTACAAGAGAATATGCAAAAGACAATGCCAGCATATTATTAAAATTTAAATCAGGAGATGATAAAGAAGGCTTCTTGAAAGATGAGTATGGGTATAAATATAAGAAAGTTTCAGATGAAAAAGAATTATTGAAATTCGAAATTGCAGAGGGGGATGGATTGAGTGCAAAAAGCAGAAATGGAAAAATCCCTGAAATCAGCCATTTATACAATGGGGGTAGTGTTAAAATCCAAGATGGGAGAAATGGGTTTGTTTTGAATGATGAATTAAGATTGATTACTCTTTCTATATCCAAAGACAAAGAATTTGAAATGATTAATAACGGGAAATATCAATCAGTACCCTTTGAGCTTCTTTCTCCTTCAATCAAGGACAGCAAGCTCAGGATAGGTGCTACAAACCAGTATGCAATAATTGATAAAAATGATAATGAGCGTGTTGTCTTCAATAAATATGGCATTCCAGTTTCTGTTGACATAGACCAGATGAAGACTTTAGACCAGCTAAGGGCAAAATGGGGGGGTGAGGGAATTAAGTTTGGCATCAAAGGAAAGAGCATGTTTGAAGAAATCCTCGGATCTGAGAAAATGAATTATACTTCTGTAAGCCCTAATCTAGTGCAGATAACTGATTACTGGCTTGAAAAGAATAAAGACAAAATCAAGGATTTAAAATCAATAGAATTTTCTGATTTTGAGAATGCTGCTTATGCTGGGCAGAATACAATTATTTTAGGTGAAAGAATTTTTGATAGCGATGTATTAAAAAAACTTGAAGAAAATTATCCTGACAGGGAATTTGGAAATGTTATGGCTACATTAGATCATGAATACACTCATTTGCAAGATGATTCTACGACAAACAAGGAAGGAAAGATTCTGCAGAACATTGTAAGTGAAAATAAACATGACAAATCAGTTCCTAAGGCTGCAATGGATAAAATAACCAATAAAATAAAAAATGAAGAAATAACAGTTAATCATTTTTTAGTAAGTATCAGTGCGACCGATGTTGAGAACATTCAAAAAGATCTAAATAAACGTGAAACGATTCTCAGTGAAAAGGGCTATGATTATTATAAGGCATATTATGGCTTAAGTACAAATGAAGAAGTAGACAAGGATATATCTGGTTGGAAACAATACTTGGATAAGGATCTCAAAGAAAATGAGATTAAAGATTACTTTGATAATTTATCTAAGAAGTATAAAAATGAATTAGACCTTCAAGAAGCTTCACTAAAAAAACAATTAGATGAACTGCAAAATAAACAACTTTCTGATGAAGCATATAAACAGTATACTAATCTCAGTAAACAATATATGTCAATATTAGACAAAGATAGTGCTCATGAAGAATGGGATGTTGCCTTAAATGAAACATTAGCAAAATATGGAGATTTTGTAATTCCCGCAGTCCAGAATTATAGAAGCCGTATTGAAATAGAAAATTATTGGTATGATTTTGTAATAAATCAAACTGAAAGCAAACCCTTGGATACAATCTATAAAGAAACTGTCCAAGCAAATATGGACAATCTCATAAAAAACAAGGAGTATCAGGATCAAATTGCTAAAATGGTGGCTACTTTGCAAACAAAAATAGAAAATATCCCATGGGATAAGAGACAATCTGGGCGCGATTTGATTAAAGAATACAATTCTAGTGGAGCAGGCGCTATAGTCAATTATCTCACTGTATTTGAGGCATATAGCCAATATGATAAAGACATTAAAAATCAGAATACTGAACTTATAAATTTAGTTCATAACGAGACAGGTTTGCCTGCAAATTATGCTCTTAGGAAATATTCGACAGGAGTAGATGATTATTTAGCCAATCTATTCGGGGGTTATCAAAAAAGCGGCTCTTATAATGAGCTTTCATCTACATTTATGGAAGAACCCTTAGACACAAGAAAAGCAGAAGCAAATTCTGAAAACCCCAACATACAAAATGAATACAGGAAATTGACTCAATTAGCGTTTGATTCAGGCAAAATGAACCAACAAGAGTGCAATGAAATCATGGGTGAAAAATGCGAGGAATGTGTCATATACAAACTTACATGCTGCGTAACTAATCCAAAATCCCCTAACTGCAAAAAATGAAGGAAAGATCTTATTTTAAAAATAGAAAAATAATTTTGATAGTTGCTGCTATTTTAATAATTTCTTTGAATCTAAACTTGGTTCTGGCCTTGGATAAATTCTATGAAGTTAATTTAACCTACAAAGATTTTACATTCAAATTGAATAGCGTAGACATGAAATTGGGCTCGATAGACCTGCCAGACCAGTATGGATATTATTCAGCAGAATTAAATTTATTTAACGGATCAATATTAAATAAAACTTATTTTGCAACTTATTATACTGCCATTATAGAGGGCAACAACTCAGACAATGGTCTTTTTGGAGGTACAAGAGAGGTTATTAATTTGACTGAAATCATAATTTATTTACCCTATCATGAAGATGCTGAAAATATTGTAATAAGAAATTCAATTGAAGATCCTATTTTTATAATTCCAGTCTCTCAATTCTCAAAAAATCTCTGCGGAGATGGCATATGTCAGAGCTATGAGGCTGGAAAATGCAGTGTTGATTGCGCAAATATCTCCAGACCAAGCGTTCCAGCTTATAGCACAGAAGTAAAAATGCCTGCTAGTGGAGGAATTTCCCCATTGACTATTGTTGTAATTTCCCTGACATTAATTTTAGTTATCCTAATAATCGTCCTTTTAAGAAAGAAAAAACCTGAAGAAGGAACATATGAATTTTTAGGCGGCAGTCAATATTATTCCTAATCTTTTCTCAAAATCAGATAAAAGCTGAATAAAGTCATAAGGCCTGTGAACATGTAAAGGGAATTGTGCTTGATTTTCTCGGATTTTGATTCCAAAGCCATGGGGGATGATGGCGAGGATTCATTTTTTGCTGATTCTGATTTAGTTTTTGTTTCTTTTGCTGTTTTAGTTGCCTTTTTTGCTTGTGTGATGTTTGAATCATCAGAAACTTCTACTTCATTCTTTTCTGTGGAATTTTCTAATGATAATTCTGATGAAGAGAGATTGTACGTAAATTCTTTTGCTGTCTTCAATCCTTCTTTAAGGATTTTTATCTTTAATTTGTAGCTTTTGCTTTGGTCAATTTCATTCATGCTCAAGATTAGCTGATTGCTCAATTGAGTTATTGAAGAAGAATTTTTATTAACATTTATTTTTATTTTATTTCCTTCCCTGCATCCTTCAGAATAGCAGAGATTTCCAGAATAAACATAACTCCATATTTCAAAGCTTTTTGTTTCATCATTGTTCGTTATCACGACTTTCATGGAAAAATTGTCTTCAAGCTTTAATGGATATTCAATCACGGAATAACTTACTCCTTTTGTGCTGATTGCTGTTGCTGTGCTTGAAGAAGCTGTAGTAGTTCTTGTTGTTGAGCATGAACTGCTTGGACAGACAGGACATAATACTGAATTCTTTCCAGAAACGCTGAAATTCAGAGTTTTTTCATCATATTTTGTCCAGCTTGAGCCAGAAGGCCTGCATATTCTCAAGGTTATATTGTAATTTCCTTTATCATAATGATTGTCGCAGTCAGGATAGATGAAAAAAGGAATTATCACAATGTAAGTCTTATTTTCTTCAACATTTAGTTCAACTGCTGTGCTCCCTTGGCATTCTGAATAGCTCGTTATCTTGTTGAATAGCAAATCCGAAATAATTCTTTGATTTGACCCATAAATCAAAAATCTTGTCTTGTCATATTCATAATTCGATGCGTTGAATTTTGTATAAAGAAGATTCAATGAGCCGAATGTGTTGCTTGAAGAATAATTTGAGACTATGATCGTGTCATTTGTTGAATTTGTTGAGGTTTCATTTTCTGAATAAGTGAAATTGGATGAGAAATTGTTTTCAAAGCCAGGAGTTGGATTTGCGGCAATCCAAGTCACATTGAATTGCAGGCTGTTTCCATCTCCAGATGCTCCAAATGATGAAAAATAAGTCACATTATCCATGAAATCAAGAGAGGAATTTTTTATTGCGATTATTTCATTGCTGTTTGAAAGAGAAAATGCGCTGTCAAACAAAGTTCCGTTAAAAGAGGGATTGTCCTGCAAAAATAAATCTGAATTATCAGCAATTACTGCGAAGCTGTAATTTTCCAGAATCCATGTTCCATTTATCAGATTTAATGCGTGATTCGCATTATTCTCATAAAATTTCCAGCCAGTCAAATTAATTGATTGGGATTCATTATTGTATATCTCAATCCATTCTCTTCCCGAGTCTGATCCTGGAAGATCGTACATTATCTCATTGATTCTCAATGCTTTTGTGTTTGTGGCTAAAATGAAAAGAAGAATTACAAAAAGTAAAATGATTTTGCATTTCATCGCTTTTATTGTTTATTCGATTTACTTCCAGATTCCTGCTATTTTTTCATTGCAATAAGGGCATTTGCCGCCTGTTTCTTTCAGCAGATTCTGCGTTATGTAAAAGCCCCCTCTTTTTATTACGGCTTTTTTGCATCCCGGGCAGAAAGTTGTGTTTCCTTCATCAAAATTGACATTTCCGACGTAAACATAATTTAATTTCTTCATTGCGATTTCTCTCGCTTTTTTCAGTTTTTCCAGAGAAGTTGATGGAAGCTGTTTTAATTTGTAAGTTGGCCAGAATGCGGAAAAATGCAATGGAACATTTTCTCCAAGATTGTCATAAACCCATTCTGCAAGCCATTTGATTTGTTTTTCAGAATCATTTAAAGTTGGAACAATCAAATTAGTCAATTCAAGCCAGACTTTTTTCTTTTTCAGTGCAATCAAAGCATTTTGAACAGGCTCAATCCATGCTCCTGTGACTTTTTTGTAATATTTATCATTTCCTTTCAAGTCAATGTTTGCGGCATCGAGCAAAGGCATTAATTTTTTCAAAGGAATCTGGTTGATGAATCCATTGCTTACCATCACATTTCTTAATTTGTTTTTAGATGCAAGATTTGCAGTGTCTGACATATATTCATAGAATATGGTGGGCTCAGTATAAGTGTAAGAGATTATTCTGCTTTCATCAGCTTTGCATTCTTTGACTATTTGTTCAGGCAAAACTTCTTTTATATGAAACTTTTCAGGCTTGCATTGCGAAATTTCCCAATTCTGGCAGTACATACAATGCAAATTACAGCCAGCTGTTCCAAAGCTTAAGGTGTCTTCTCCAGGCAGAAAATGATATAGCGGCTTTTTTTCAATTGGATCAAGATTAATGGAAACTGGCTTGCCATAAACCAAACTTATTAATTTTCCATTCTGATTTTCTCTTACTCCGCAGTTTCCCCTGTCGCCATCTTTGATCATGCAGAATCTGGGGCATAATTGGCATTGAATAATTTTCTGTTTTAATTCTTTATAGAATAATGCCTCTTTCATATTAATCCTCTTTGGATAATAAGGCATCAAAGCTCATTCCTTTTGCTTTGATGTCTTCAAGAGAAATCGCCAGGCATTTGCCAGTATCTTCTAATTTTTCAGGCTCTATGAACCACCAGCCTTGCCTGTTGAATTTTACTGCAACAATGGGGGGAAAGCCGAATTTTTTCGCAAATTCCTTCAAGTCAGACATCTGCTGCTTGTCCAAATATCTTTTTTTGTCCTTGCATGTCTTGCATTCAATCGCGAACATTTTGAATGCATTGCCTGCAATAAGATCAGCTGATGTTTCAGAGATCATTCCGCTTCCTGCGACTCTGACAACTGCAAATCCCTGCGCAGAAAGCATGTGCAATAATTCTCTTTCTGCATTCGCCCCTTTGTCCTTGTTTGCCATTTTTATAATTAAAATCAGATGTCCTGGGGAAGGATTGTAGTTCTTTTGTTTGCCTTTGCCCTGTCAACTGCCCTTTTTATTTTTTCTTCAATGACCTCATTAAGCCTGTCAGGAACCTTGACTCCCAATCGCATTTCAGGAGGCAGAACTTTCTTTATGTTGCTTCTTATGACTAAATTTGCTTTTGTTGCCATTTTTTAGTATAATGTGGTGTTTATTTTATGCGCTCAATGACGTTAGGAGCGCTGATTTGATATCTTTACTATTTTACCTTATTATCTTGATTTGCTTCTGGTTTCATGAATGGGAAAAGAATAACATCTCTTATTGAAGCTGAGTTGGTTAATAGCATGACCATTCTGTCAATTCCCAATCCTAATCCTCCGCAAGGAGGCATCCCATATTCAAGTGAATTTATGAAATCTTTGTCAGTAGGATGCCCAATCCCCTTTTCTTTCATAATCTTTATTTGCTCTTCAAATAATTTTCTTTGCAGAATAGGATCATTTAGTTCAGAATAAATATTTCCAAGCTCCATCCCATTTGCAAAAGGCTCGTCTCTTTCAATTAATTCATCATTTTTTCGGTTTATCTTGCATAATGGGCTGGTTTCTTTTGTATGATTGATAAAATGAGTCGGCTGAATCAATTCTTTTTCTATTAATTCCTTGGCTAATTCAGCGATTATAAGGCCTCTTGGAGTTTTTGCATCAACTTCGAGCTTTAGTTCCTTGGCTTTCTTTAACAAATCCTTGTCAGATATCTTTTTTACATCAATTCCATGTTTTTTCAGGCCATCATACATTGCAACTTTGTTCCAAGGTCTTTTGAAATTCAAGACTTTTCCCTGATATTCAATTTCAGCATTGAGATTCAATTTGTTAATGACATATTCATAAATTTCTTCATATAAATTCATCATAGTATCATAATCTGCATATGCCTGATAACATTCAAGCATTGTGAATTCAGGATTATGGGATTTGTCAATACCTTCATTTCTGAAATTCTTGCATATTGTATAGATTTTTTCAAATCCTCCAACAAGAAGCCTTTTCAGATAAAGCTCGGGAGAAATTGACATGAACATGTCGATGTTTAGTTCATTTAGATGAGTCATAAATGGTTTGGCTTCTGCCCCGCCGTAAACTGGCTGTAGCAAAGGAGTTTCAACTTCAATGAATCCTTTAGAATTCAGATATTCCCTAATTGCTTGGATGATTTTTGTCCTGATCTCAAAAGTTTTCTTTACTTCAGGATTTGCTATCAAATCCAGATATCTTTTTCTGTATCTCTCTTCCTTGTCTTCCAGGCCGTGCCATTTTTCTGGCAATGGCAATACGGACTTTGTAAGAAGGGTTATTTTTTTCGCAAGAATGCTCAATTCTCCCCTTTTTGTTCTGAAAACAGTCCCTTCAACTCCGACAAAATCGCCGGAATCAATGTATTTTGCAAAAAAATCAAGTTCTTCCTTGCCTATTTCATCCTCTTGTATTACAATCTGAATCTTTCCTGATGCATCTTGAAGAGTTGCAAAATTAATTTTTCCCATAAGTCTTATTGTTGTCAATCTTCCGGCAACAATCGCTTTTTCTTTAGTTTTTTCTTCAGGCTTTATATTAGAATACTTTTTCTGCAGTTCATCAGCATGATCTTTCTGGTCAAAAGAATAAGGATAAGTCTCTATTTTCAGCTTCTTAAGCTCATCAATCTTCTTTATCCTCTCTTTCAGCATCTCTTCTTCTCTTGTCATGACTCAAGAAAAATGAGCAGGTTTAAATATTTTGAGTTTTAAGGCTTATATATAACAAAAAGAGGTAAGATGATAATTCGCAAATTTAAACCAAAAGATTATCCTGCGTTTGTAAAAGTTTTGAAATCAGTAGACAGTCTTGATAAAGATACAGGCAGCTATAAGGCTCTTATGAGGGTACACAAACAAAATCCTGATTTATTACTGGTCGCTGAAGACAAAGGCCAGATTGTTGGAACTATTTTAGGACAGGGGGATGGGAGAATAGGCTTTATTTGGAGTCTTGCAGTTCTTCCAAGCGAACAGGGAAAGGGCATAGGCAAGAAATTGGTGATAGAAATTGAAAGAAGATTAAAGAAAATGGGCTGTATTGGAATAAGCTTGTTCACAAGCTCTAAAAGAAAAGCAGCTATTCATATTTATAAAAATTTAGGATATAAAAAATCAAAAAGGCCGTATGTTATGACTAAAGCCAAACTATAGAAGAAATAATCATTTCGCAAACACCTGCTTCGGCTCGGCCGTTATCATGATGCTCTCATAAAACCTTATGATATCATTGAATTTGTCTTTTATTCCGTCCATTACCTTGAAGTATTCCTCATAATCCTCTGTTTCAAACATTATCTCAAGATCCCAAGGAGCAAATGTAGTGATTATGTTTATTGTGTTATGAAGATGCTTGCAGTAGTCAATAAATTCCTTTTTCTTTTCGTCAGTAATGTTCTTGAAGAAAACAAATGCCTTGCAAGTCGTGAATCCTACCTTTGAGGCGTTCAGAAGGCATTTGTAGCCTTTGATTATATTTTCTTTTTCCATTGCCTTTATTCTGTATCTGACAATATCTACTGAAAGCTTTGTTTTTTCAGCAATTTCAACAATGCTTTTTCTAGAGTCAGATACTAATTCATCAAGAATTGCCTTGTCTTTCTGGTCAAGACTTATTTTTTCCTCTTGTTCTCCAAAATTAAAATCAATTATTGGAGATTTATCATCATACATCCATTTTCTGTTGTATTGGAAGTTCTCTCTGCTGATTGAAAGCTCTTTTTCCTGTATGAATTTGCCGAATTTATGCAGAATGCTGTCATGAATAAGGAAAAATTCTTCTAGGCTGCTTGCCCATATTCCAAATATCAGATCCCATCTTCCTTTACATATTCCAATCCAGAAAACATCTTTGTGACTGCCTAAAAAATCAATCATTTTCTTGTAATCTTCCTCAGAATAATCGCTTAATCGCAGATAAACCTTGTAAGCAGTCAATCCAAATCGATAAGTTGCTGGAACCGTATGAAACCTTAGAATGATCTCATTATTAATTAGATTATTCAGGCGATAATGAACTACTTCCTTGCTTGTCTTGAGCTTTTTAGCCAAATCAGACAAGCTTGCTCTTGAATTCTTGTCTAATTCAAACAAAAGCTTCTTATCCCTCAAATCCAGTTTGTATAAATTATCAGTTTCCACATTCTAATAAGTATGTAATTTCTATATAAATATTACGTTTTTGTTAAACTTTCTGATAATAAAATTTAACTATCTCTTATTCATGTCAATACTATCACCATAAGGTGATAACAAATAAAATGAAAATAAACAAAATTATTGCAACTGGAATTGCAGCCTTAATGTTTTATGGTTGTGCTAACAAGTATGCTGTAAAAAATGACAATTTAGATTTAACTAGAAGTTCATATCAAACTGAGCAGCCAAAAACAAATTATGAAGTTATCAAAGACACAGAAGCTTTGATAAATGATTTTGATGAAAAAGTAGATCAGTTTAAAGAAACAGCTGCAGAATATGAAAATATTCTCAAAGAATCAGATGAAACTGACAAGTTATTTTATGACTATATTGATTGTATGAATTCGTTTGATTATAACCTCCAAAAATTGAAAGGAGGTAAATGAAAATGGAAAACGACCTAAAACAAGGATATGTCGTGAATAACCAGAATTCGTTGGTTCTTCTGACTAACGAGAATGGAGTAATGAAAGATCTAGTTGGTCATTTAGTCAATGATGGCCAGCAAAAGGTATGGTCTCCATATAAAGTCGGAGATGAATTGGATTTTGAGCCTTTTCATAGATGTTATCCTAAATTTGTTAAAATAGGATATGGAAAGTTCGGAAGCATAGATGAAGAGTTAAAGAGTCCAAAGGGCCTGCTGTTCTTAATTGCAGACGGCATGTTTCCAATGGGTTGCGGATCCAGATGTCCAAATACTGTGTTTGCAGTACAGCCAAAAACAAAGGATCCAGCTGAAATAGCAGCCCAGATAGAGGCAGATTCAGGTTACATTGTAACAGAAGTAAAGCCAAAAGCATCAGGCAGAATAAGCTTTTTGGATAATGCCTTGCATATAAAAGAATTCAGTAAGAATTATTTCAAGAATCTGCAGGTATATTTGGATGCGGTGGCAGGATTAGTCAATAGCTCTATTGCTCCTGAAAAAACACCTATAATAATTCATGCAAAAGCAAAGTAGATAGGCTTTAATATCCTCGGCAATTAATTTTTTTATGATTTTAAGCTTCGAGGATATTAAGTTTGTCAAAGAGAAAGATTCAGTCAGAGGCATCTTTCTAAATAACTTTTATTTTGATATGTCTGAAAAAGAGCTTGACAAGCTTGGAAAATGGGAATTATCCAAAGAGGATTTAGAGGTCAAAGGCAATGAAACAATCATAAGACGAAATTTTAATACCTTGCTCGATCAAAAGCTGAAAGAATTGAAAAGCATGCAGGGCAAAGATGCAATTTATGTTTACAAAGGATTCTTGCCTTTGCAAGGCAGCCTGTACTTCGGAATTGTTGACAGAAACACTAACATAATCGAAGTAAGGCCGATGACTGGATGCAATCTCAATTGCATCTTCTGTTCTGTTGATTTGTGCAGAAGAGATAAGGATTTTGTTGTTAATGCAGATTATCTTGCAAAAGAAGCGAAAAAGCTTGCAGAATCCAAGCTGCAGGAAGTGAAAGATATTGAAATGCATATTAACGAGCAGGGTGAGCCATTGCTTTATGCCCCTTTGGCAGAATTAATTTCAAAATTGAAAAAAATCAAAGGAGTCAAGACAATTTCTATTGACACTAATGGTTCTTTGCTTACCGAAAAGAAAGTTGATGAGCTTGTTGATGCTGGACTGACAAGATTCAACATTTCATTGAATGCCTTTTCTTTTGAAACAGCGGAAAAGATTGCAGGGCTTGCTTATCCCTTGGATAATTTAAAGAAAGTTTGCAAATATATCGCAAAGAAAGCGGATATTTTGCTTGCTCCTGTCTGGCTACATGAAATCAATGACAAGGACATTGAAGAGATTATTGATTTCGCTTCAGAATTAAAGAAGATTCGCCCGCAGCAGAAAGTTCCATTCATTGGAATCCAGAATTTCTTAGAATACGATCATGGAAGAAAGCCAGTTAAAGAGCAATCATGGGAAAAATTCTTTGATTACATTGAAAAATTAGAAAAGAAACATAAAATTCATTTGAAACTTTCAAGAGGGGATTTTGGAATTGTTCCTGCTAAATCTAAAAAGTTTTTCAAGAAAGATGATGTTGTTGATGCCATAATTGTCTGTTCTGGAATGTTCAAGCATGAAATGCTTTGCGTAGCCTCTGACAAGATAATTGCAGTGAATACTGACAAAAAAGAAGGAAAACGAATTCGCGTGAAGATTACAAGAGATAAATACAATGTTTTCTACGGTAAGGAGATATAAAGGTTAAATTTAGAGTCAAGGATTCAGCTTGACTTTTGACATCATTCTTGAACCCTTATTTGATTTTGACATTACCCCACTATTTTATCACAGTCATCGGAACAGCGATCTGATTTGCTTCAAGAGTGACCTTTGCCATTTCAACGAGCTTTTTGTCATGTACTAAAGCGATTACATCGTCTTTTTTCAATTTGTCAATGTCTTTTTTGTCTTCAAAGTATTCGCTGTATATCGGAGAGCCATTGTAAATTTTTGTCAATGCGTCTTCTTTGACTTCGATTGTTGTCCTGTCTTTTGTTACAATTTCCATTGGCAAAAGATATTTTTTGATTTCTCCGCTTTCAAAAGCTTCTTGCAGTTGATATAATGTGATGGAATCTTTTTCCTCGAATCTGCCAGCCCTTGTTCTTCTCAGCTCAAGCATATGCGCCCCTATTTTATTTCCATTTATGATTAATTTTTCTCCAAGATCATGAATTAATTTTCTTATGTAAGTTCCTGCCTCGCAGTTTACCTTGAACAGAACTTTCTTTTCATCCTTTTCCAAAATTTCAAAGCTGTAAATCTCCCTTTCTCTTTCCTGCCTTTTCACGGCAGATCTTTTTGGAGGAGTTTGTTTGATTTTTCCTAGAAATTCCTTCTTTACTATTTTTTCAATCTCTTCTTGAGGAATATCTTCATGAAGCCACATCAATCCTACATATTCTTTTCCTGTTTCTAAATACTGAAGAAGTTTTGTGGCTTTTCCTATTGCTACTGGCAGAACTCCTGTGACTTTTGGATCTAAAGTTCCAGCATGGCCTGCTTTCTCAATGTTTAAGATTTTCCTCACTATATCACAGACATCATGGGATGTTTTGCCTGAGGGCTTGTCTATATTCAAAAATCCTGATAATTCTTCCATGATTATATGAGTAAATAACGTTTTAAAAAACTTCTTTATAAGGTGTAAGAATCTTTTGGTGCAATGACTTCAGCGCACCATTAATTGTATAGACTTTATAATTTTGTCAAGTTGTTAGAAGTGATCTATTCGCTGTGCTGCCTTTTCATCGTGTGCTGGGCCTGGTGCTGCGGCATATCTTTATTTCCTGAAATATGGGTTTTTTCTATGGCCTTGTCATGGATTGCAACTTCTTTTTCTTCTTTGACATCGGGCTTTTTCAATTCCTTCGCTTTTTCTTCTTTGATTTTTGTTTCAATATCCTTCTTGGCTTTTTCAACTTCTTTCTTGACTTTTTCCTCTTCTTCTTTTCTTTTTGCTTCCTCTTCTTTTAGCCTTTTTTCCTTTTCTTTCTTTGTCTCTTCCTGAATTTTTGTCTCTTCATCTAAAATCTTTTTTTGAGCTCCAGAAAGTTCAGCAAGCTCTGCTCTGACAATATCTTCTTCTTTAGAAACTTTGACTTTGATTTTATGTGGCGGATTTCTTATTCCTCTTGTCCATATTTGCTCATTAAGGAATCTTCCTACTCTGACATTTTCAATATCAGTTTTCATATGTCTGGCAAGAAACATTCGAACTGCTCTTATTGCCTTCTTTGATCTTTTATGCATTGGCGTTTTCAGCCATTCTTTTCTGAGCGGAATGATATATTCTCTCTCTAATTTTGTTTTTTCTTCAGCCATTTTCTAATACCACTTCTTTATTCTTCTTGGAGTGATTTTCAGCTTGGTTCTTCTCCAGCTTCTTTTTACGCTTGTGAATCTTGAAGGATGGACTTTTTTGCCTTTTCCCAAAGCTTTCAATGATATCCAGAAAGGAGCCCATTTTGTTCTCCTCCCCTGCTTTCCAAGCTTCATTTTTTTTGCTAAAGATTTGTATCTTGCCATGTTTTTGTGTTAATGTCTTATTTTTAGTTCAGGTTTCAGTTGAACTCTTTTTGACTATGATGTGATTTTGTGATGATTATCCTTATTTGCTTCTTACCCTTATAATTATTTTGCAGCTTCATCCAGGAATTCCTTTCCCTTTTTTGTCAATTTTCTTCCGCATTTTTTATCTTTTACTTTTTCAACGAATCCTGCTTTTTCGCTTTGCTGTAAAATAACCCGGATTATTTTTCCTGATCCTTTGAAGAATCTGTTTGGCGCCATTCCTCTGTCTTTTTTCCCGCCATATCTTGTTCTTAGCTTTGAAACTCCGATTACTCCATTAATATAAAGCTGTCTTAATATGCTGGCTGCCCTTAAATGCCACCATCCCTCCATTGGAGGTCTTGCTCTGGCTGTTGAGGTTTTTACAAACCATGCCCATTGAGGCATTTCAAATTCTTCCATATCTTTCAATTTTTCAGCCAATGCTTTAACATAAGCGTTCGCTTCAACATCGTATAATGTTTTTTCCATTTTTCTTCCTATTATTGCTTTTTTATTATTAAAGTAAAACCTATAAGTCGGTATTTATAATTTTCTTTATTGCTCAAGGTTTTGCAGAGTTTTTCCGCATCTTCTTCAATCTTGCTTTTGTCCCTTGAATAATTTTTAAGCAATGAAATTTTAACAGTTTTATGCCTTTTAAAGCTTGTTCTTAATTGGTCTATGAATTCTTCTGTCAGGCCTTTCTTCCCAAGCTGAAAATTCACAATTGTCGTCTTTAAAGCCATTTTATATTTATTCCTTCAGAGGGCAATGCAGACATGACTTCTGCAGCTGGAATTTCGAGCTTTGCTGAGATAGCTTCAGCAGCTTTTTCCTTTGATAAGCTGCCCGGAGTTATCAAGGCAACCTTGGTCTCAAATGGGACTGCTCTTAATTTCCCTTCTTGAAAATCCAGATAAAGCTTCAATTCAACTTTGGTCTTTTCAACAGTCCCTTTTATGCCGAAAGTTCCGAGGGCCATGTTTTTTGTTTTGTAAACTTGGTTTTTTCTGAAAATTTCAACTTCTGCTATCTGTTTTTTTGACTTCCAGGCTTTGCTTAAAGAAGCGCAAAAAACTGCAGCCTCCCTTACATCTTCATTAGTTTCTTCGATTTCATCCTTTATCACGCAAAAAGGGCTTCCCGGATCAGAAGTATGCAATATTACATCATCTTGCTTGGCTAATTTTATCACTTCTTCATTCTGCACGGCTGATTTTCCGCCAATTACTAACAAGCCGGATGATGTGAAAAACCATCTGTATTTTTGATAATCAATTTCTATTTCCATAAAAAAAGAAGAAAAATCCGATTCTTAAACCTAACTGTATGCTGTTTTATTGCTCTTATAACTTAGTTATTCTATATCCCTCAGGAGTATCATTGATAAAAAATCCCTTTTCTTTTATCATATCTCTCAATTCATCTGCTTTTTTCCAGTCTTTTGCTTTTCTTGCCTTTTCTCTCTCATCGGCAAGCTTTTTTATTTCGCATGGAATCTCTATTTTTTCTTGCTTGAAAATTCCGAATACCTTGTCAATTTTCTCCATGAATTTTATTATTTTTTTAGCCTGATCCTTTGAGATTTCTCCATTATCTATTAAAGTATTTACATCTCTTATGAAGTTGAATATGAATTCCAGAGCCCCTGCAATGTCTAAGTCATTGTCGAGGGAAGCTTTAATGTCATTGTCTAGATTTTGGATTAATTTGTCTGTTGTGCTGATTTCTGCATTTCCATAATCAGACTCTAATCTTTCAAGAAAATTGTCGATTCTTTTTATTGTCTGCTCAGCCGCATCAAGTTTGTTCATTGTGAAGTCCAAAGGCTCCCTGTAATGCAGCAACATTAAAATCAGTCTTATTGCTCTTGCGCTGTAGCCTTTGTTAATCAGATCTCTTAATGCATAAAAATTGCCCAGGCTTTTTGACATCTTTTTCCCCTCGACTAAAAGCCAGCCATTATGAATCCAGTATTTTACAAATTGTTTTCCGGTTGCAGCTTCGCTTTGTGCGATTTCATTCTCATGATGGGGAAAAATTAAATCCTGACCTCCGGAATGGATGTCAAAGCTTTCTCCAAGATATTTTGAAGACATTGCAGAGCATTCAATATGCCATCCAGGCCTTCCTTTCACAATCTGCTTCTTGCCCTGGATTGTGAATTCAGCATTCCAGAAAACTTTCCCGTCTTCTTTGATCCAGGATTTCCACAAGGCAAAATCCCTTGCATTGTCCTTATCATATTCATCTTTTTTTATTCTTTCGCTTGCACCTTCTTTCAGTTCCTTTACTTTGATCTTAGATAATTTTCCATAATCTTCAAATTTTGAAATTTTGTAATAGATGCTGCCATCTTTTCCAAGATAGGCATATCCTTTGTCAATGAGTGTCTGGATCAATTTGATCATTTCTTTTATATGATCTGTCGCTTTTGGAAAGATATCGGCATATTCTATGTTCAAAGTTTTAAGATCTTCGAAGAAAGCCTTTGAATATTTTTCAGTCAATTCTTTTAATTTTATTCCCTGCTCCTGGCTTCTTTTTATTGTCTTGTCATCAACATCTGTAAGATTCATGACATGCTCGACTTTATAGCCAGAAAATTTCAAATATCTTTTCAGAATGTCTGAGCAAATGTAAGCACGAAAGTTTCCGATATGCGCGAAGTCATATACAGTTGGCCCGCAAGAATACATTCCAATCTCTTTTCCTATTGGCTTGAAAACCTCTTTTTTTCGCGTTAATGTGTTATAGAGCTTCAGCATAGGTTAGAATGCTAAATCAGATTTAAGAAAGTTTCTATAAATTTATTTTGGAGTAATCTTGACAAAGAAAGTTATGCTATTAAAATTAGGAATTGGATTTGTACCAGTTATTGGATCAATAGTATAAGTAACTGTGCAGCCCAAGGGGGCGGTAAGAGGTACACTAAATAAAACAATGCCATAATAGCTGCTTCCTGGAGATACTGATGCAGAAGATATTGTTTTTCCTCCGCTTATCCAGCTTCCAGCACCAGTTCCAATTTTATCCGATGTGTCTATATCTCCACACCCAGAAACACTGCTAGCTTTAACCTTATATGAAAGAGTTGAAGCGGTTGTAGTTGCTTGTTCAAGATTCTTGACTGCAAAAGCGACTCCAAATGTCTCGCCTTGTTTTATTGTCGCGAGGTTGTTTGATAGGAATAAAGCAGTA
>Ga0315282_10007264_pt1 | contig 18255 bp, 14 predicted proteins | sample YL17G07_20_MG_FD_203693 | JGI IMG/M metagenome (GOLD analysis project Ga0315282, IMG submission 203693) | Sediment microbial communities from Yellowstone Lake, YNP, Wyoming, USA - YL17G07_20 | ecosystem: Environmental > Aquatic > Freshwater > Lake > Sediment | place: USA: Wyoming | collected...
GGCCGAAGAACTTCTCGTCCTCGTGCACCAGGTCGTTGAGGTGGGTCGCCTCTATCTGCGGCCCCTCGGCGAGCGCGAGTATCTGCTGCGCCACCCCGAGCAGCCCCTGCAGGGCCCCGGCCTGCGCCTCCAGCCGCCGCTCCACCTCGCGGCCCAGGTCCAGCTCCAGGCCCTGGCTCATACGGTGGCCTCCTTCAGCTCGGCGCGCGGGCTCACCTCAAGCGGCTGAGGCCGTTCGATGACCGTCTTCCAGGCCACGTGCAGCTCCTCGATCAAGTGCCGTACCCGCTTGATGCGCTCGAATTCCGTCTGGGGCTCGAAGAGCACGAGGGTCTGGAGCATGTAGACGTAGAGGGACTTGAGGTTGGCCGCCAGCGGTCCGGCCTCGGGGTTGATCCCGGCGAGCAGCTCCGAGACGAACTCCCGGGCGCGGGCCACCGACTTGCCTTTGGCCAGGTAGTCGCGGGCCGCGAGGCTCTCCTCGGCCTCCGCCAGGGCCTGAATGGCGCCCTCGTAGGCGAGGAGGATGAGTCGCGGGACGTCGGCTGTCTCCACCGCCGTGCGGCGGTACGTCGAAATCGCTGCCCTAGCTACCATGTCTCACCAAGCCACGTATGTTTTTGATTTTATGAGCTCCCAAGCTGGGCCGTCAGCCAGGATGACAGCGACTTGAAGTGCTGCATCGCCTGCTCCAGGGCCATGAACTGGGCCGTGAGCTGGTCGCGCCGCTTATCGAGCCGCGCCTCCATGGCGCTGATGGTCTTGTCCATCTCACTGATGCGGTCGGTCAGGCCGGTGGTGCGCAGCGTCACCGCACCGTCGGTCGGGTCCATGTCCACGTCGAGGGCCCGCCAGAGCTGCTCCATCGCCCCCGCCGTCAGGTTGACCGTGCCCTGGGCCGCACCCTGCGAGGTCAGCTGCGCGGCCGTCAGGTTCACCTGCACCGCGAGCCCCTCCACGGTGTTCGTCTCACCGTAGTCCGGGGTGGCGCCGGTCAAGGTCCGCCCCCGACCCGTGCAGGCCTCGCCGTTGATAGTGCCGGTCACGTCGAGCCCGCTCTGGGCCCCGCCCGCCAGCCCCGTGGCCGCCGAGCCGATGCTGCCCAGGTCGAGGCCGCCGTTGGCGGTGGTCTCGGTGAGCACCAGGCCCGTGCCGCTCAGGCCCGTCGTGCCGTCAACCAGCTTGATCTTGCCGTTCTCGATGCTGGCCGTAACGGAGTAGCCCGCGCCGCTGTAGGCCGTCTCGACCGCCGTGAGCAGGTCGCCCAGCGTCTTGTAGGCCCCCCCGTCGTAGATATTGAACGTGGCCGGGGTGATGGCCGAGCCGTCGTGGCCGGTGCCCGAGATGGTGATCGTGTCGGTCGTGGCGGCCGTGAAGCCGTCGATGGCGTCGAAGGTGGTGGCCGCGGTCACGGCGGCACTGCTGCTGGTGTTGGCGGTGCCCGAGAGCAGCACGGCCTGGTTGGCCCCCGTTGGGGCCGAGACCTGCTCGACGGTGTAGCCGAAGCCCGAGCCGTAGAGGCCGTGGGTGAGCGCGAGGTGGCCGCTGCCGTCGTCGGCGGCGGTGATGTCCATCGCGCTGCGCCCCTTGACGGAGCCGTCGCCCGCACCCTCGGTGACATCGATGGTGCCGAAGTCGAGGCCGGAGCCAACCGGCGCGGTGATGGTCATGGCCAGGCTGCTGTCCCCGCTCTGGGCGTCCTGGACGACGATGCGGCCGCTGGTGTCGATGTGGGCCGAGGCCTTGCCGCCGCAGGCTGTCTCGATGGCCGACAGCAACCCCTGGACGGTGTCGGTAGCCGTGTCGCCGATGCTGTAGGAGCCGGTGATGGTGTTGCCGAGGCGGTCGGTGCCCTCGAAGGTGAAGTCGTCGCCGTTGCTGAGCGTGGCCCCGGTGATGTTGCCCCACGTGGTGGACGAGGATATGGCCGTGGCGTCGCTCGTCTTGGTGTTGGCCACGGAGCCGACGATGACCTGGGTGCGCACCGTGCCGAACTCGGAGTTGAGCGCGTTGACCAGGTTGTTGATCGAAGAGCCGTTGCCCGCCGGGTCGAGGCTGATCGTCGCCTGGCGGCCGTTGGCGCTGTCGGTGATGCGCAGCTGCTCACCGGTGGCCCCGATGCCCGCGGTGAGGTCCTTCCAGCCGGTGTCGGTGGCCTGCGTGGCGGCCTGGGTGACGTTGACGGCGTAGCTGCCCGGCTGCGTCTTGGTTCCGTAGCCGATGAAGCTGATGTCGGCGTCGGTGGTCGTGCCCTCGACCCCCAGCACCCGGCGGAAGGCGGCAAAATCGGTGCGCGCCATGCTGCTGAAGGTGCTGGCGTTGAGCGAGAGGAGGCCCGAGGAGTTCGACTCCACGCCGATCAGCGACAGGGCGTTCCAGCCGCTGGGGAGCCCCATGATCTGGCTGGCCAGGATGTCCTGGAGCTGGTCCTTAACCTGGCGCAGGGAGAAGTCGCCGGAGAGCACCCCGCTCGTCTTCTTATCCGTGTCGTAGGTGAACTGCTGATTGACGTAGGTGATGATGTCGTTGTAGGCGTCCACCACGCCCTGGACGGCCGACTGCACGCCGGCGATGTCGCGGCTGACACTCACGTTGATGGTGGTGCCGCTCTCGATCCGGTGCAGGTCGATGGTCAGGCCGGGGACGGCACCCTCGATGGTGTTGGAGTCGTCCTGGATGTAGACCCCGTCCACCTTGATGATGGAGTCGAGCCCCACGGCGGTCTGCTGCGAGTAGCCTTGCGTGGCCACACCCACCGTGCCGAAGTTCAGGTTGCCCCCGCCCTGGTTGTTGGCCGCGAGCGTGAGGTTCATCAGGCTGCTGCCCGTCTCGGCATCGACAACCTGTATCTTGCCCCCCGAGACACTCGCCGTCACCGAGGCGCCGGCCGCCGTGTAGGCATCCTGGACGGCCGTGCACAGGTCGCCCACCGTCTTGTAGGCGCTGCCCGAGTAGACGTTGAACGTGGTCGGGGTGAGACTGACGCCGTCGTGGGTCTGGCCGGTGATGGTGATGGTATCCGAGGTGCCGGCCGTGTAGCCGTCGATGGCGTTGAAGGCGGTGGCCGCCGTGATATTCAGCCCGCCGGAGTTGAGCGTGTTGCCGCTGGTGAGGGTCTTGGCCACACTCGTCTGCGTCCCGGTGACAAAGCCCAGCGTCTGCAGGACGTTGTTCGAGTCGGTGAGCGCGGTCGTGCCGCTGATGTCGATCCGGTAGGTGGTGGCGCCGTCCTTGGTCTCGGAGACGACCTCGGCACTCCCCGAGGCCCCGAGGGCCGTGTCGATCTTCCCGGCGATCGTGGTCAGCGTTTCGGTGTCGCTCGACAGGTCGATGGTCACGGCCTGGCCGCCGATGGTCACCACGGTCGAGCTGGCGGCGGAGTTCAGCCCGAGCAGGCTCTTTACGGCCACGGTGGCGCTGCTGAACCTGTCGCTCTCGGCGCCGTCTGAGGTGGCGTGCTTGGTGGTGCCCGCGGCGTAGTTCTCGTAGAAGCCCAGGCCGCCCGAGCGCAGAAGCACGTTCGAGGTGCCACCCTCCTGGAGGTTGAACGACTCCGCGCCGGTGTTGTCCGAGGTGAGGATCAGCCGGTAATCGTCCGTGCCCGCGGAGAGCACCGTGGCGGTGACGTGGGTGGCGTTGCTGCCCGTGTTGAGGGCGTTGACGCGGTCGGCGACGTCCAGGAGGCTATCGGTGGCCTCCACCTTCACCGCCCGGCCGTTGACCAGGAACTCGCCCGAGAGCCCCAGGGCCTCGTCCGAGGTGCTGTAGCCCTGCGAGCTGACCTGCCTCGCCTGCGCGAGCTGGCAGCCCGAGGTCATCTGGATGGTGTGGTTGCCCGGGGAGGCCGTATCATCCACCTTGAGCGAGACCAGGTCGGAGGCGCTGAAGAGGGCCGACGACGTCGTCGAGCTGACCTTGAGGAGGTTGAAGTCCTCGGCCGTGCGCAAGGCGGCGAGCTTGGTCTTGAAGGTGGTGAGCTTGCCCTGGAAGCTCTTCCAGGCGTCGAGCTTGCCCTTTTCGGTGGTTTGCCTCTCCTGGACGACGTCGATTTTCTTGTGTTCGACCGCGATGAGCTGGTCGACCATCGAGGCCCAGTCCAGGTTGGAGGCAAGGCCGCTCAGAAAGGTGGTGCCGGTTGCAGACATACGACTCCCCGTGCTCGCGCCCAGTAAATTTAGGCCGTCTAGAACTCCCGGTCGAAGATGAGCCCGATCATCTCATCCATGCGTGCGGCCAACTCCAGCTCCCCTTCGGGGGGAATCTGGCGGATGACCTCGCGAGTCTTCTGGTCGGAGATCTCGCACACGAAACGCCCGGTGCGGTCATCCTTCGAGAAGCTCACCCGGTAGCCCATATGGGCCAGCAGGGCCTCGAGCTGTGCCTGGTGTGTTTCCTGCCACTCTGAGACCTTCGGCGGAGTGATTGCCCGCTCCACCTTGGCCTTCGCCGCCTGTGCCGCCGGGGCATCCTCACTCCGGGCAACACGGACGTCAGTCACGAACGTCATTTAATTGTCCTCACCCTCCGGGACAGGAGAGGCCAGGCTACCCCTCCCGCCCGGAGAACGGGGTTAACGGAACAGGGTCAGGATCGTCTGGGCCGACAGGTTGGCCTGAGCCAACATGGCCGTGCCCGCCTGGGTCAGGATCTGGTTCTTGGTGAACTCGGTCATCTCCGCCGCCATGTCGACGTCGCGGATGGTCGACTCGGCGCCCTGGACGTTCTCTATGGTCGTCGACAGGTTGGCCGAGGCGTACGACAGCCGGTTCATGTAGGCGCCGATAGCGCCGCGGCGGTCGGACAGGGTCGAGATGGCCGTGTTGATGGTCGTCATGGCCGTATTGGCGCCCGACACGGTGCTGATGTTCAAGGTGGCGATGTTCAGACCGTTGGCGCCGGTCGTGGCATCACCCAGCGAAATGGCGATCGCGTCATAGTCGTTCGAGGTGGCGCCCACGCGGAACGTGCTCGAACCCTCGGAGCTGGCCGTGACCGTGGCCGCCGTGGAGGTGGCCGCGATGGTGTCCGCGAAGGTGACCGTGATACCGAAGGCCGCGAAGTACGCGTCACCGGTGGAGCCGGCGCTCGGGGTGGCCAGCGCATCCTGGATGGTCTGGCTGCCCTCGCCGGTGGTCACCTCGATGGTCCAGTGGGTGGCATCGGAGCCGGCGGTGACGGTGACGTTGTAGGTCTCGCTGAGCTTCATGCCGCTGATGGTGTTCAGGCCGACATCCGTGGTGCCGGTGGTGCTGTCGACGCTGACGCCGTAGGAGCCGTTCAGCAGGATGTCGCTGCCGTACTTGGTGGAATCCGCGATACGGTCGGCTTCCAGGATGAGCTTGGAGGCTTCGTCGTTCAGCTTGCTGCGGTTGGCGCTGGAGGTGTTGGCCGATGAGGCCTGCGTGGCCAATTCCTTCAGACGGGTCAGGATGTTGGCGACCTGGTCCAGAGCGCCGTCGGCGACCTGAAGCAGCGAGCTCGCCTCAGAGGTGTTCCGGCTGGCGACGGTGAAGGACGCGATGTCGGCCCGGAACTGCTGTGACACGGCCAGGCCGGCGGCGTCGTCGGCGCCGGAGTTGATCCGGTAGCCGGAAGACAGCTTGGTCAGGTTCTTGGACATGGCCGTGTCTGCGGACTGCAGCCAGCGGTGGGTATTAAGAGCTGCTATGTTGTGGGCAATTCTAAGAGCCATGAGTCGTACATCCTCCTTGACGGTGAATTTTGGCTTCCTTGCCAGCTAATGTTGCGACCGGGCTTGACTCGTGGGGCGCCGGCCGCCCTGCCCCTGCCAGCTTCACCTCCTTCTGGGTTTTGCCGTTGCCACGCCCCCTCCATGGAGGCGAAGACTTCGCTTAGTTACCTCGCTTATCGGAGGTCGTGCGGCAAAACTTTAAGAAGAGCTTGGCTAGGGCAGGGTCATTTTCACCGTCCTCAGGCCCCGACCGCTTCCGCGCCCGGCAGCCTCGCCGCCTCGCGCTGGCAGAGGCTGGCCGCCTCGTTCATGCCCACCTGGGTGTAGACATCTTCCATCTCCAACAGGGTGTCTTTACTAGGGTTGCTGGCAAAGGACGCCCTGAGCTGCTCCAGGGCGTCGTGGAAGAGGCCCCGCTCGCGCAGGACCTGGGCAATCTCGCGCCGCAGCCCCGGCACCAGCTCACCGGCCAGCCCGAAGGCCTCGGCCGCCGCCCGGGTCCGCCTCACCCCAAGCAGCGCCTCGCCCATCTCCGCAAAGAGCATCCCCAGGTCCTGGGCGGTCTCCAGGGAGCGGTCGTAGCTCAGGCCAAGCTCGCGCAGCAGGGTCTCGCAGTGGTGGATAAGGGCGTCGGTGCCGCCCCCGGCCAGGCACATTCCGCACAGCTTCAGTCGCAGGTCCGCGGACTCCAGCCCCGGGGCCAGCTCCACCGCCCGCTCGGTGGCCGCCCGCGCCCTGGCCTCACCCGCGGCCAGCAGGGCCTCGGCCAGGTTCCCCTGGGCCACGGCCGAGCCGGGGTCGAGGGCGCACGCCCTCTCCAGGGGGAGGATGGCCGCCTGCGGCTCCCCGGCGTTCCTCAGGCAGAAGCCGAGGTTGATGAGGGCCTCGAGGTTCTCGGGCTCCTCCTCCAGCACCCGCTCCACGTGCCTCCTGCCCGCGGCCAACTCCCCGGCGGCAATCATTATCTCGCCCAGCCGGGCGGCCGCCTTGACGTGGAAGCTCACCAATAGCAGCTGCTCCAGGGCCCGCCGCTCCTCCCCCAGGCGCCCCTGGCGGTTCCAGGTGGCGGCGATGTCCATGAGCACCTCGCGGTCCTCGGGGTTGAGGGCCAGGCTGCGGCGCAGGTAGTCGCGGGAGCGCTCATACTGCTTGGTGGAGGCCAGGAAGCGGCCCCGCAGCCTCAGGCAGTAGGCCGGGTCCGGGGTCTCGGCCAGGGCGCGCTCGAAGGACTCGTCGGCCTCGGCCTCGCGCCCCGTCTCGGCCAGGGCGATGCCCAGGTAGTGGTGGACGTACCACTCCGAGCGGGCGGTGTTGAGGACGAGCTGGCCGAAGGAGCCCGGGTCCTCGTGGAAGCGGGCCACCAGTTCCAGGTAGCACTGGCTGTGCGAGAAGACGGCCTGCCAGTCGGAGCGCTCCACGGCCAGGCGGGTGAGCAGGAAATGGGCGTCATAGAAGGCGGGGCGCCGGCTGAGGGCGGCCAGGCACCACTTCCCGCAGTCGTCCTTGCGCCCCAGCTCGGCGCTCGCCGCCGCCGCCAGGTAGTGGCTCCAGATATAGAGGTCGTCGTCGTCCCGCTGCGACTCGGCCAGCCGGATGGCCTCCTCTGCCTCGGCGAGGGCCTCGGCGGGCAGGCGGCGGCTGAGGTAGGAGGCGGCCAGGTAGTGGTGCGGCCGGGGCCGGGTGGGGTTCTCGGCGATGTCTTCCTTCAGCAGCGCCGAGGTGCGCTCGAACTTGGCGCCCTGGGCCTCGGCCGCGAGGTTGTAGCCCTTGTGGAAGATGTAGACGGGCCAGGCCTCGGTGCTCTCGTGGCCCACCAGCAGGTTGTGGACCCGGCCCTCGTAGTGGATGCGGCCGTTGTTGCGGATGAGCCGGTTGGAGATGTTGGCGCCCTGGCCGCGACCGTGGTCGTAGACGCTGTGCACGATGGCCGAAACGGCGTCTGAGCGCGCCTCGGCGGCCGCCCGCCGCAGGACCTCGCCTGAGCCCGGCTCGAGGATCTCGTCGGCGTCGAGGATGAAGACCCAGTCGCCGGTGCAGTAGCCGATCGACTGGTTGCGGTGGAGGCTGAAGTGGCGCTGCCAGGGGTGGTGATAGACCTTGGCCCCGAAGGACTCGGCAATCTCCACCGTGCGGTCGGTGGAGCCGGTATCGACGACGATTATCTCATCGACCCAGGGGGCGATACTCTCCAGGGAGGCGGGGAGCATCTCCTCCTCGTTCTTGACCATCATCGCCAGTGAAATCATGGGCATGCGCTGTGGCTCGCTCATTTGCGGGTACCTCCGGGGGCGGCGCGAGGCCTTACAGGGGCCGCACCACCTGGGCAGAGGTATAGCAAGGCCCAAGCCAAGCGCGGCGTGAACGCAACTAGCTGAGATTACATAGGCTACGGGATGATCGGGAGCGGTCGCGGCAGGTTTTGCCGCCGGGCATCAGGCCTGGGCGACCTCCCTGGCCGGAGTTGCGGACAGGATGGCGGCCAGCTCGCGGCAGCGCTCGGGGGAGAGCGGCCAGCGCCCGGGGGCCCCGGGGGCCTGGCCGTGGTCGGCCAGGACGGCGTCCTTGAGGCGATCGAGGCGCTCGCGCTGGTCGGGGCCGAGCTCCAGGGACTCGTCGGTGGTGCAGGAATGGACCGGCCGGAACTCGGCCTCGGGCATGGGCAGCTCGCCCCCCTCGGCCTGGAGCCGGGCCACCTCCGGGGGCAGCTCCCCCAGCAGGCGCATCACCAGCAGGCGCCGGCCCGTCCAGGTGTCGATATAGGCGTCATTGAATGGGGCGGCACCGCAGGCCGCGTCGTGGGAAGCCTCGCTCAAGTCCGTCACCAGGCCGCCAGCAGCACGGCGAAGACGCCGGTGAAGAAGATGCCGTCGAAGGTGCCCGCCCCCCCGATGGAGGCCACCCGCGCCCCCAGCTCGGGGATGCGGCCCAGGTGCAGGATGTCGGCCCCGATGAGGGCCCCCATGCTCCCGGCGACATATGCCGCGGGCGGGGCGGCGGAGGGCACCAGCAGCAGGGCCGAGGCCGCGGCGATGAGGGCCGGCAGAAGGAGGGGCATGGCAATGCCCAGGCCCGGCACCGGGCGGGCCAGCTTGTAGCAGACCAGGCCCACGACGGCCGTGGCCAGCAGGACGCCGCCGACGTCGGCCAGGCGCGTGAGGATATAGATGGATACCGCCGTGGGGATGACCGCCCCGCCGACGTTGAGGGCGATGGTCGTCTCGCCGGTGTGGGGGAGGGGCCGGGGCAGGTGGAAGAGCGACAGGGGCCGCGAGCTGGCGGGGTCCATCGCCGGCTGCCGGCTGCGGACCGTCTTCAAGGGGATGTTGACCCAGCTGCCCGCGAGCGACAGGAACAGGACGAGGAACATGTAGTGCGGGGGGATGCCGGCCAGGGCGAAGGCGTAGCCGATGGCCCCGACCTGGAGCAGGACGAATAAGAAGCCGAGCAGGAGGAACAGGGCCACGAACGCGGCCAGCACCAGCGAGGGGAAGATCACGGCCGGCCCCGCCACTCAGGCCTGGGTCTGGCGCTGGGTCTTGCGGTAGACCACGTCGTGCTCGCGGACCCGGCCCCGCACCCTGACCCCCACGAGGGCGCCCGGCTCGGCCTGCTCGACCGCTTCATGGTCCACTTCGATGCGGGCAACCTGGTCCTCGAAGTCCGTGGTGTGGCCCTTGATGTGGATGGTGTCGCCGACACTCAGGGCCCCCTCGGTCAGCTCAATGGCCGCCGCCGAGACCCTGGGGAAGAACCTCTTGACCACCCCTACCCTCTCCTCGACCGCCTCTTCCACCGCGTCCATGGCCTGGGCCGCCTCTCACAATGGCTGGTTGGCGCGGGGCCCCTCTATTCATTCTGGCGCGCTCTCGGCGCGGGGAGTCAAGCAAAACCCCGCCCGGCTGCTCTCCTCCCGTGAACTACTCCGTGAGCTACGCTTTGAGGTGCTTCTTGACCGCCGAGCGCAGGTCGTCCAGGTTCGAGCTCTTGATGATGTACTCCTCGGAGGCCCAGGAGCCGAAGTCCATCTTGAACTCGGTGTAGGCCGTGTTGAGGAGCACGGGCAGGTCCGGCTTGATCTCCTTGACCTTGCGCAGCGCCTCGATCCCGCCCATCTTGGGCATGCGCACATCCATGATGATCAGGTCCAGATCTTCCTTCTCGACGATTTTGAGGGCCTCCTCGCCGTCGCCGGCCGTCAGGACGTCGTAGCCGTCCTCGAGGAGCTCCTCCTTGTAGAGCATCCTGATGTGCTCTTCGTCATCGACGATGAGTATTCTCTTCACCTGGCTTCCTCCTTGAATCGCTTGAGCCCTGGTCGAGCGGCAGCTTGACCATGAAGGCCGCCCCCGCCCCGGGCTTGTTGGCGACCGATATCTCGCCCTGGTGCCGCGTCATGATCTTGTGCGCGATCGACAGCCCCAGGCCGGAGCCCGTGTCCTTCGTGGTGAAGAACGGGTTGAAGATGTTGTGGAGCAGGTGCGGCGCGATACCCGTGCCGGTGTCCGACACCTCGCACCACACCTTGGGGGGCTCGCCCGCATCGAGGCCCGTGCGGATGGCCAGGCGCCCCGCCTCCCCCATCGCCTGGCGGGCGTTGAGGAGGATGTTGAAGAAGACGTGCTTCACCTGCCGGCTGTCGCACAGCACGGGGGGAAGCTCGCCGTAGTCGCGCTCGATCTCGATCCTCGTCTCCTCGAACTCGCGCTTCAAGAGCCCCAGGGCGTCCTCGACGATGCGGTTGAGGTCGTTCTCGGCGTAGTGGTCCTGGCCCTCGCCGGCGAAGGTGAGGATCTCGTTCAGGGTCCGCTCGAGCTTCTCGACCTCGTGGATGATCACGGCCAGGTACGGCTTGACCGGCGAGGCGTCGTCGACGGTGCGGTCGACCCGGCGGGTGAAGCCGCCAATGGAGACCAGCGGGTTCCTGATCTCGTGGGCCATGCCGGCGGCCAGCTCGCCCAGGGCGGCCAGCTTTTCGGTCTCCATCAGCCGCTCCCGGGCCTGCTTGAGCTCGGTATTGGTGCTCTCCACGTACTCGTAGGCCCTGGCGCTGTCGATGGCCAGCCCGGCCAGGTTGGCGAGCATGTCGAGGGCGCGCAGGTCCCGCTCCTCGATGCGTGTGCCGGCTGGGGCGTCGTCGACATATAGCAACCCGATGACCTTTCCCTTGGCCTTGATGGGCACCGCGGCGAAGGGCATGCCGCCGAAGCGCTCCACGAAGGCGGGGTCGCAGCGGGGGTCGCGCCGCGGGTCGTTGATGAGGAAGGCCCGCTTCTGGAGCACGGTGTGGGAGAAGATCCCCTCGCCCGGCTCCAGGGGCACCTCGAGCCCCTCGGCCTCGCCGAAGAGCTCGCTCTCGGGCAGGCAGTCCGGGCAGGTGAGCATCTCGGCCAGGCCGGCCGCCCCCGTCACCAGCTCGGCCCCCGGCACGGCCGTGAGCGCCCCGCTCACCTTGAGGGCCTTGGCCTCGTCGTCGACCAGCATGAGCATGGCCCGCCCGAAGCGCAGCCCCTGGGGCAGGGTGAGGGCGCGCAGGATGATGCGCTGGCGCACCTCGAAGCGGACGGTGGTCATCACCGCCTGGCTGAATTCGTAAAATGTGGTGAGCAGGCGCACCATGCGCTGGTCGCGCTCGGCCAACTCGCCCACCTGCTGGAAGATGATGGCGTTCTCCAGCGTCGAGGAGATTATCCCGGCCACCCCGGCGAGCAGCTCCCCTCCTGCCGTCTCATTGGGGCGCTCCAGCCCGTAGATGCAGAGCTTGCCGGTGATGTCGCTCTTGAAGGAGAGCGGCACGCACAGGTGGGGTGCGGGACCGGCGCTGTCCATCCGCTCGCTCAGGTCGGCGCACAGGGAGGGCCAGTCGCCCTCGCCCGTCTGGCGGAAGAAGCGCACCTCGCCCCCCTCGGTCATGGAGACGATGCGCAGCTCGCCACTGCGCCTGTCCACCAGGCCGATGGCCCCGCTACGGGCGCGGGCGATCTTGGGGGTGATGGCCACGACCATGCGCAACAGCTCGTCGAGCTCGATGGTGGAGCCGATCCAGCGGCCGACTTCATAGAGGACGTTGAGCTCCGAGACCTGCCGCTTGGCCAGCTCGTAGTGGCGCGAGGAGCGCACCAGCGAGGTCAGCTCGCGGGCGGCGGCCTCGAGCAGGTCGCCGGGCAGCTCCCCCGCGGCCCCCCCGACGGCCAGCAGCCCGTAGAGGAAGTTGTCGTCGCGCAGCGGCCAGCACGACACCCGCGCGAGCCCCCCGATCGCCTCCGTGACGAACAGCGCCTCGAGCAGCACCGGGGCGGGCCCGCCGGCCTCCCCGGCCACCCCCTTGAGGGCGTCGCCGCAGGGCACCGCGCCCGCGGGGCGGCGCAGCAGCGCCTCGTCGTTGACGGCAGCCACCTTGAGGCCGTCCTGACGGCGCCCGATCAGGCAGACGGCCGCCAGCCCGGCATCCAGGCCCCCGGCCAGGGAATCGACGGCCCGCTTGAGCCGTTTTTGCAGCGGCAGAGCGCAGTTAGCTGCGCCAACCACTTGGCTCAAGACCCGGAACTTGCGCTCCGCGGAGGCCATGTTAAGAATTTCCCCTTGACCGAGACTAACTAAAGCTGTAACTAAAGCTGTACCTCTCGGAGGTACTTCGCTGCGTCCTCGGGCGGAGTCGGGTTGATGAAGAACCCGGATCCCCATTCAAACCCGGCAATCAGCGTCAGCTTGGGCATTATCTCGAAATGCCAGTGGTAGTAGTCGAGCTCGCGGTCACGCAGCGGCCCGGTGTGGAGGACGAAGTTGTAGGAGCAGCCGCACAGGGCCAGGTCCAGCCGCTTCATCGTCTCGGAGAATAGCTGGGCCAGGCTCCAGTATTCATCGGGCCACATGTCGACATAGGAGGTCACGTGGCGCTTGGGCAATATCCAGGTCTCGAACGGCGAGCGCGGGGCGTAGGGGGTCACGGCGACGAAGTGCGGGTTCTCCGTGACCACGCGGCTGCCCTGCATCAGCTCCTGCCGGACGATGTCGCAGAAGACGCAGCGCTCCTTGTAGCGGAAGTACTCGCGCGCCCCGTTGAGCTCCTCGACGACGAGCTCCGGGACGACGGGCAGGGCGATGAGCTGGGAGTGAGTGTGCTCGAGGGAGGCACCCGCCTTCTCGCCGAAGTTCTTGAAAACGAGGATATATTTGAACCTGGTGTCGCGGGAGAGGTCGATGAGCCGGTCGCGGTAGCTCTGGAGCACCTCGGCGAACTTCTTGACGGAGATGCTCGCCAGGGTGTCGTTGTGCTGGGGCGACTCGATGATGACCTCGTGGGCCCCGATGCCGTTCATCTTGTCGTAGAGCCCCTCGCCCTGCTTGTCCAGGTTGCCCTCGATGACCAGGGCGGGGAACTTGTTGGGCGTCACCCGCAGCGTCCAGCCCGGCCCGTCGGGGCGCCCCCCGTCGCGCCCGTAGGCCATGACCTCGGGCGGCGTGGTGTGCTCGTTGCCGGGGCAGAAGGGGCAGAAGCCCCCTCGGCTGGCGGTGCGCTCCACGCAGAAATCAGACGGCCGCTTGCCGCGTTCCTTGGAGATGATAACCCACCGTCCAACTATGGGGTCCTTCCTGAGTTCAGGCATGAATGTCTAACCTCTGGGCAGGCTTGCCCGTTCACTGGCAGAGTGGATTATAACCGCCCCCCGCTGATGGGCAAGACTTTTTGCCCCCGGGGCTGAAGCGGCGCCAAATTTCTGAAGGACTTCGGTAACCAACCGCCCCAAGGCGGTGTATAATTGGTGGCATGCATATTGCAGACTTGCTTGGCAGAGTTTATAATGGGTTAGTGCCTGACAGACTTTAGACTTTGCTCGTGGTCTACTGGCCGCATAGAATAGTAGACATGAGACTTTCAGGAGGAGTGAGGAGAAAACGATGAAATTTAAGATCGAGGACTTGCAGGACACCTTCGGCGAGCGGGTGAGCAAGAAGGACCTGGCAAAGTACCAGGATATGCCGATCGAATGTCTGGTCCTCAACGAGCGGGAGTCCAAGTTCTGCTCGGAGCTTGACCTCAAGACGGTCGGGAGCCTGGCCGCCATCCCCATACAACAGGCCATCCTTCGTAAGAACCTCTGGTACAAGTCCGTTGAGAACCTCGTCGAGAAACTATCAAACTTTATCGACACCTGGGAGGACACGCAGAAGGACATAATGGCGGCCCCCCTGGACCAGCTCCTCGAGAAGATGGCCAAGGAGGTGCCCCAGAAGGAGCGCGTCTTCTTCGTGCGCCGCTACATCAACGGCGAAACCCTGAGCCAGATCGGCAACGACTACGGGCTCACCCGCGAGGCGGTGCGCCAGAAGCTGGCCAAGGCCGCCCGCAGCCTCCAGACCCCGAACTGGTGCCGGCTCGTTGACGAGTACGTCAAGCAGAACGTGGTCCCGAAGCTCGAGCCCGAGGGCAAGCCCTTCAACCGCCGCTCGGTCGGCTCGCAGGTGGCCAAGATCTTCGGCGCCGAGCCCCTGAAGGCCTTCCTCACCTTCAACGTGCTCGACGGCTTCTACTTCAGGGGTCAGGGCACCCCGGAGTCGAAGCTGGTGCGCATGGCCCGCGAGAGCCTGGGCAAGCGGATCGAGGGCAAGGCCTTCGACAGCACCAACCGGCGCGTCTTCAAGAGCCACGACATCGGCAAGAAGATTCGCTCGCTGCGCCGCGCCAAGGGCCTCACGCAGCAGGAGATGGCCGAGCGGATCGGCTGCGCCCGCATCACCCTGAACCTCTGGGAGCGCGACAAGATCACGCCCAAGGAGGACAACATCCGGCGCATCGCCAAGGCGCTGGGCATGAACGTGCGCACCCTGCTCGAGGCGGAGGCCTAAAGCCCGCCAGGCAACAGACCAACCCGAGACGCCGCCCCCTGGGAGGACTCCTCTCAAGCGGCGTCTTTTTTTGCCCTCAAGCTCTACAAGGCCCTAAGGGCGTCTAGGGGGTGGCCCCGCCCCAGGGCATTTGCCGGGGCCTGTCATTTTGCAGGGCCTCTCGCGTGCCAGGGCCTCTCTTGCGCCAGGGTCTCGAGGACCTCGAGCAGGTCGCCCGTGTCCCGCAGGCAGAAGTCGGCCGGGCCCTCGCCGCCGCGGCCCACCATGATCCCCACGCTGGGGTCGGGCAGCCGGCGTACGGCCCGCAGGGCGTCGTCGTCGGTCTCGTCGTCGCCGGCGTAGAAGAGCCCCCAGCCCCCCTGGGGGGCGAGCTCCCGGACCAGGCGCAGCACGGCGCGGCCCTTGTCCCAGCCCAGGCGGGGGCGCACCTCGTAGCTCATCTTGCCGCGGCGCAGCTCGATGTCGGGCCGCCGCTTAATGATCCCCGCCAGCAGCTCGCCCAGCTTCGGGCCCACCTCGGGCCCCGCCTGCCGGTAGTGGACGGTCAGGGTGAGGCGCTTGTCCTCCACCCAGACCCCGGGCCAGCTAGAGAGCTGCGGCGCTCTGGCAACCACCTCCAGGCTCCCCCTGGCCCCAATCGCCCCGGGGTGCACCCAGCCAGCCATCTCTCCAAGCGTCGCCCCATGTGTCGCCCCTGCTGCCCCGGCGGCCCCCTCGGCAGCCCCAGGCGCCTCCGGCGCCGCCACAGGCCAGGCCAGCTCCAGGCCGTGGTTGCCGGCCCAGGCCAGGCCGGGCACCCCCACCAGCTCCTGCACCTCGCTGAGGCGCCGCCCGCTGACCACGGCCACCCGGCAGCGGGGGTCGGCCGCCAGGCGCCGCACCACTGCCAAAGCCCTCTCGGAGAGCCGGGCCTCCTCCGGCCGCTCGGCGATGGGCGTCAGGGTGCCGTCGTAGTCGAGGAAGAAGAGGGCCCCGCGGCGGGCCAGCCTGCGCCGGGCCGCGACCAGGACCTCCTCGACCCGATGGAAGCGCGCGCAGAGGCTCACGACAGGGGCACGAGCTGCTCCAGCGCCTGCTCGGCGCTGCGGCGGCGCGGCCGCCCCTCCAGCTCGGCCAGCAGCCCGGCCGCCCAGGCCGACACGTCATGCTGCCGCAGGTGGCGCTTCATGGCCGCCATGCGGCGCTGCTTCTCCTCGGCTCGCATGCTCAGGGCGAGGTGGAGGGCCTCGGCCACGGCGTCGGTGTCGTGGGGGTTGACGCGCAGGGCCCCGCCCAGCTCCTCGGCCGCCCCGGCAAACTCGCTCAGCACCAGCACCCCGCCCTCCTCCGGGTGGCAGGCGGCGTACTCCTTGGCCACCAGGTTGAGGCCGTCCCTGAGCGGGGTGACCACGGCCACGTCGGCCAGGGCATAGTAGGCGACGAGGTCGTCGTGAGGGACGAAGCGGTAGATGTAGCGCACCGGCGCCCAGGAGCCGTCGCAGAAGCGGCCGTTGACGCGGCCGACCATCTCGTCTATCTGGCGCTTGAGCTGCCGGTACTGCTCGACTCGGGTGCGGCTGGGCACGGCGATCTGGATGAAGACGACGCGGTGGTGGTACTGCGGGTAGCGCTCGAGCAGGCGCTCGAAGGCACTCAGGCGCTCGGGGATCCCCTTGGTGTAGTCGAGCCGGTCGACGCCGAGCATCACCTGGCAGCCCGCGAGCCGGGCCCCCAGCCGCCGCAGCCGCTGCGCCGTGGCAGGTGAGTCCCCCAGCCCCTCGAAGCGGGCCGTGTCGATGCTGATGGGGGCGGCCCTCACGCGCACCCGGCGGCCCTGGAAGCGCACCTCGCCGTCCTCCACCGGGCAGGCCAGCACCTGGCGCACGCACTCCAGGAAGTTGGCGCAGTAGCTCCGGGTGTGGAAGGCCACGACGTCGGCGCCGAGCAACCCCTTGAGCAGTGCCTCGCGCCAGGGGAGCAGGCGGAGGATCTCGTAGGGCGGGAACGGGATGTGGAGGAAGAAACAGACCGCGCCCCCGAAACCCCGCTCCCGCAGGATGGCGGGCAAGAGGGTGAGGTGGTAGTCGTGCACCCAGACGAGGTCGCCCGGCCCGGCCGCCGCCAGGACGTGGTCGGCGAAGCGGTGGTTCACCCGGCGGTAGCTCAGCCAGAAGTCGTGCCTGATCTCGAGGCGGTCGACGAAGGAGTGGCACAGGGGCCAGAGCGTGCGGTTGGAGAAGCCGTGGTAGTAGGACTCGACCTCCCGCTCCCGGAGCGAGACGGGGATCAGCTCGTAGCCGGCATCAACGGGGGGCGGGATCCATCCCTGGGCGTGGCCGCCGTCCCAGCCGAGCCACAGGCCGCGCGAGGCCCGCAGCACCGGCTCGAGGGCCGTGACGAGACCCCCTGCCCCCGCCCCCGGCTGGGGCAGGCGGTTGGAGACGACGAGGAGTCGGCGAGGGCTGGCTACGGATGTGCTCATGCGACCTCCAGACACGGGGGGTCCTTGAATATGGCCGTTGGAATATGGATGTTGCCAGCGGAGGCACCGGGGAAGGATGTGGGCAGGGAGGCCAAAGGAAACCACCCCCAGTTTAAGGCCTGGGGGGAGGGCCGGTCAACGCGCGTCAGGCCCTGGCGCCGCACCTCCTCGGCCGCGCCTCGCCCCGACTTGCGGACCACGATGTGGCGGCTATCTTTTTTATGAGTGAGGAGTGCGCGCATGGAATACCACAAGTCGCCGCCGCCAAGCGGCCACGCAGGTCCGGCCGAGGCCTGGACGGTCCAGGAGCTGTCGGCCATCAACGAGGTCGCCGCCGCCGTCAGCCGGCACCTCGAGCTCGAGGACGTCCTCCAGATGGGGCTCGACGCCGCCCTGCGGGCCCTCGGCCTCGATAAGGGCTGGATCAGGCTATATAACGACGCAGGCGATCTGGTGGTCCGGGCCGTGCGGGGGCTCGGCCCGCAGCACGTCGACAGCCTGATGTTACTCCAGGAGACCGAGGGGGTGTGCGGGGCCGCCATCGCGCAGGGCGAGTCGGTCGTCATCCACGGCGCCCCCGAGGACCCGGCCGAGATCTTCCCCAGCCTCAAGCGCCACGGCTTCTCCTCGTATCTGGGCACCCCGCTCATGCTCCACGGCAAGGTGCGGGGCATCCTCGTCGTCACCTCGATCATCCCCTTCCGCTTCATGCCGCGGCAGGTCGGGCTGCTCAAGATCATCGCCGGGCAGCTGGCCATCGCCATCGAGCACGCCCTGCTCTACGACGAGATCAGCGCCGGGCGGCAGCGCCGGGAGAACGAGCTGGAAAGCTCCCGCCGCTTCGTGCAGGGGACGATCGACGCCGTGTCGGTGCGCATCTGCGTGTTGGACGGGCGCGGCACCATCATCTTCCAGAACCAGGCCTCCCTCGGCGGGGCCGGCACCGAGGCTTGCGGGCTGGGGGACGACTACGTCGCCGCCTGCGAGGAGGCCGCCCGCCAGGGCGATGAGACCGCCGCACGGATGGCCGCCGGGGTGAGGGCCGTCATGTCCGGGGAGCGCGAAGAGTTCAGCCTCGAGTATGCCAGGCAGGAAGAGGCCGGGGAGAGGCGCCACTACGAGGTGCGCATCACCGCACTCCCGGCCGCGGGCCGGCGCCAGGCAGTAATTGCCCACCACGACGTGACGGAGATGAGGCGGGCGGCAGAGGAGTCCCGCCGCGCACTCGATGAGCTGCGCGCCCTAGACCGTCTCAAGG
>Ga0315282_10007266_pt1 | contig 18254 bp, 18 predicted proteins | sample YL17G07_20_MG_FD_203693 | JGI IMG/M metagenome (GOLD analysis project Ga0315282, IMG submission 203693) | Sediment microbial communities from Yellowstone Lake, YNP, Wyoming, USA - YL17G07_20 | ecosystem: Environmental > Aquatic > Freshwater > Lake > Sediment | place: USA: Wyoming | collected...
CTTGATTTCTTCACGTTTGTGTTCAGTTCCTGGGATGAGCTTCAATGAGCCATCGTCTTCGCGTTTGATTGAGACGATGTCGCCTGCCTTGAGTTTGACATCCTCAACCCAGTCTCTAGGGAGAGAGACAGTCAGAGTGGAATATCCGACTCTCTGGACTTTTCTAGCTTCCATCTGGTGCACGCATAAAATATAGTCTAAGCACTAGTATATAGCTTTCAGTATTGTCTCCCGGACTCTAAACTTACTGCATTTGGCCTATAGAAAATCTCTTCCTAATGGCCAGTCATTTTGTAGAGTTTGCGCATAAATACTTATGCGGTGGCCGAAAATGCAAAGGAGAATACGTACTCAGCCATCCGCTTCACACCGACCTCAATCCGCTCTTCAGGCTCGCTAACGAAGGTCATCCTCACATGTCCCGCGCCTTTCTCTCCGAAGAACGACCCTGGAATAACCACGACGCTCTTTCGATATAGCAGTCGGTTGCAAAAGTCCTGTTCATCCCTGTCCATTGCAGCGAGATATCGCCTCATGTCAGCTAGGAAGTAGAAGGCCCCGTCTGGTCTGACGGTCTTCGCGTCAGGTAGGTGCTCCTTAATGCATTTCTCCATGCAGTCTCTGCGTCGGATGTAGGTTGGAATAACGAGGTCTCGGAGGTAGCGCTTTTTCACATCGCCGCTTAGAAAGCGCATTATTGCATACTGGCTGACTGTGTTGGGAGCCAGGCTCGTATACTGTTTGACCTTCTCCATTCCGTCAATGACATCTGGGGGACCTAGTGCGTACCCCAGTCGAAGACCCGGTATCGAGGCTTCCTTTGAGAAACTGCCTACTGAGACTACTCTCTCGTGTGCGCCCGAAAGGGACGTGATCTTGGGCTGAACATTCTCTCCGTAGACGATGTCACGATACGTCGCGTCATTGATCACCCAGAATTCGTAATCCACTGCAAGGTCCATCAGACCTTTGACAAAATCACTTCGCACAATCCTTCCTGTGGGATTGTCTGGGCTGAGTAGGATAACGGCCTTCGTTCTGCGGGTTACGAGCGACTTTAGCAGTTCCAAGTTTGGTTGATAGCCCTCTTCCACGCTCACTGGAAGCTTCCTCAAACGAGCCCCTGCTAGCTGGGCCGCCTCTAGGTACCCAAGGTATGTGGGATCCGTCACGATCACTTCGTCGTTCTTGTTGAATATTGTCAGGTATGCGCAGAATATGCCCTCACTAGCCCCGTCTGTCATGATCACCTCTTTCTCCGGTTCGTAAACCGCATTCTCATGACTCGCCCAATCCTCTGCAACTTGCTTCCTCAAATCCAAGAAGCCACGAGTTCCAGTATAGACACAGCTTCCTTGAGGGTTCTCAGACATTCTTTTCACAATCTCAGCCGAGACCTCTTCGGGTGGAGGAAGGCTTGGTGCGCCTCCTCCGAAGGAGATTATTTCCTTTCTCTTGTTCGCTTCTGCCAAAAGACCTGCCACGCGGCGGATGGGTGAGATATGCAGTGCGGCAACTCTGTCGGATAGCGTTACCATCTCGCTTATCCCGCTTCGGCGCGCCTCGGTGAATCTACGTTCGCTAGAACCTTTCCAATTTAGTATAAATACACTACTGTCCGTGGTTTGGTTGGAATAGACCAGGTCTATAGTAGTACAATTTGATCAGCTCACGAGTTTCTGTGTAACACCACGCGACCAGTTGATGCATGGGTAGCAATTAGCTTCCTGTGCGGCAATGACTTTGAAGAGAGTTACCGTTGCAGAACCGTCATGGTAAATACGCTGAAAGCCCAACAGAATTCGGACCAATTGACACGGAACAGTTTGCCGAGGCAGTAGCCAAGGTTGTGCTTGAATTTCGTACAAGGCGGGAAATGCTATGCGACCGGTGGCAGATGTATTCTCGGATCAAGAGGAGCACTAGCGAAGAACGATGCTCTCGAGTGCGATCTTCACGGAAGATTCGACGTTTGGGTTATGCAAGACGATAGGCTACTTGTTACCGATTTGGGGTTTCCATCAGATGAGCCGAAGCAGTGTCTGGCGCTTGGCATCAATCAGAGACTGGCCACTCAGATCGCTGAAGAGAAATCTCAACAACTTGGAACTGCCGTCCTGACGACTAAGCGGAAATGCCTTCGATGCGGTATACAGTTCTGGATGAGCGAACACGACGGTTCCTCTGGAGCCCCGGAAACAGGAAAAGGATACTTTTGTCCCACTTGCATGCACCGGGAAACTGAGGAAACCGTGGCGAGAAAGCTAGGGATTCTGGGCTATTGGTGCGGTTGATCTATCCTACTGCGCTGCCCAGCTAGGGATACAATGAAAGGGTGACAGTGCCTTATGCTCAGGCAGAGGATTCGCACGAACATACTCCCTACCCTTCATGATCGCCAGATAGTTCAGTGACATCAAGCCCTCCTTCTTGCCAGCTAACAGATGCTTCAAGGATTCTTTGATGCGGTCCTCCTTGATTTGAGGAGCACAGAGTTCAAGAAAAGCACCGAACATAACCGCATTGGAAAACATCTTCGGATCCTGTATCTGGTGAGAGGATACCTCACGCCCGAGTCCTTCCGCTATCTCCGTCGCCGGAATCCCAAAGCTCTTCACGTCGTCGCGGTCGATTCCAGTGTCAACAAGCGATGTGTTGTAGATGATCAACCCTTCTGACCGCAAGGAACTGAGAAAGTCCATCGACGGCCGATTCATGACTAGCTCGACATCAGGTACCTCCGCTATTGGATTATCAACCTCCTCGTCCGAGATTATGACATAGCATTTCGCTTTGCCACCTCTCGTCTCGGGCCCGTAGGATGGCGTGTATGCCACATGTTTACCCTCAAGCATGGCGGCGTATGCGATGTAGTCGCCGAGAAGAAGAACTCCCTGGCCGCCGTGACCTGCCGCCAAGACCTTGAGCTTGCTCACTTCTTCTCAACCCCAAATGTGTCCCTGTAGACACCCAGTGGATACTTCTTGATTGTATGATCTTGAACGAATCGTTTTGCATCTAAGACTGACATCTTCCAGTTTACCGAACAGGTGCTCAGGAACTCAACGAAAGCAAACCCGCCAAGAGCCTGGACTTTGAAGGCATTCTCAACTGACTTCTTCGCGTCAAGTAGGTTCTTGATGGTGTACACATTTCCTCGGTGACTCTCGATCTCCGCAACGACCAGACTCGCGCGTTTGACATAGTTCGCTCCTTCAATCCCTGCAAGTATTTTGGAGGCGTCGAGTTCCGTTCCGGTCAAGAGCGGATCCCTGCCGTAGGGTGTGGTGGTTGTTACCTGGCCCACCAGTGTTGTAGGTGCCATCTGACCGCCAGTCATCCCATAAATCCCATTGTTGACCAAGAATATGGTTATGGGAGTGCTCCTCTGCGCTGCATAGATCAGCTCCAGTAAGCCTATTGAGGCTGCATCGCCGTCACCTTGAACAGTGAAAACCGTAAGCTCCGGTCGTACTCTTTTAAGCCCGGCAGCAACTGCAGGCGCTCTTCCGTGGGCGGCGACAATGTGATCGCAGTTAAAGTAGTTGTAGGCTAGAACGCTGCAGCCCACAGAGTCAATCATCACGGTTTTCTCGCGAATCCCTAGCTCATCCATGGCTGAGGCAATTAACCTAGTGAGTGTTCCATGTTCGCAGCCCGCGCAGTAGTGTGTCGGATTGTCGGTTAGAGATTCAAGTTTCCCGAGCTTCACCTTGAGCGTGGCTTGGCTCATACTGCAAACACCTCCAGTCGCTTGAGTTTACTTTCTATTTCTGATTCGGTCGGGACGACGCCTCCCCACTTGCCGAAGAAATCCACGGTCACATCATTACCAACCGTGAGCTTTACGTCCTGAATCATCTGACCAGTATTGAGTTCTAGATCGAGGAAACGTTTGCCCTGTGCAGCGAGTTTCTTGAGTGGACTTTTCGGAAAGGGCCAAAGAGTTATCGGCCTGAACAAACCGACCTTGACCCCCTTAGGGCGGAGCTTGTTGACAACTCCTTTGGCTATGCGAGCCATTATCCCGAATGCGACGATCACGGTTTCAGCGTCTTGAGTAAGATAATCCTCGAACAGCACTTCGTTGGCTTCGATTTGCTTGTACTTTTCAAAGATCTTGCCAATGTGTTGGTAGTGTTTCTGATAGTCGAGTTCGAGAGAGTTCAATATGTGAGGAGCTCTCCCCTTTGCGCCGGTCGTTGCCCACGATGATACGTCATATTTCGGGTGCGTAAATTCCGGGAATTCCATGTCTTCCTTCAGTTGTCCTGTGAAGGCGTCTCCAAGAATCAGGGCAGGATTTCTGTACTTGAACGCCAGATCAAAGCCAATCCTTGGGAATAGCGCCATCTCTTGGACTGTTGCTGGAGCCAATACAATGAGTCTATAGTCTCCGTGGCCTCCGCCCTTGGTCGCCTGAAAGTAATCACTCTGCTCAGGTCCAAGATTTCCCAAACCGGGCCCCGCGCGACAAATGTCAACGACCAAGAATGGCAGTTCCATACAAGCTCCGTACGATAGGGCCTCTTGCTTGAGACTGAAGCCAGGGCTGGAGGTAGCTGTCATGGCCCGAACACCTCCTGCAGCCGCGCCCAATACCATGTTTATTGCTTCAAGTTCGCTTGCGGCTTGGAGAAAGAACTTGTACTCGGGATACTTCTTGTTGCCGAACTCCTTCGCCAGCGTTTCGGGAATCTCGCTGGATGGGGTTATTGGATAGGCAAAGTAGGCGTTCAGTCCCGCTTCTAGAGCGCCATACGCCAATGCCTCGTTCCCTTTGAGATAGAGACGCTGTTTGGACATCCTATGCTCTCACCTGAATCTCACTAATGGCAAAGTCTGGACAGACCCAATAGCAGATGGCACACCCAGTGCACTCACCCTTGTTTCCTTGATACGTGAATTCCACAGGGTGAAAGCCCGCGTGATTCAGCTTATTGGAGAGCTTCAAGTTACCAGACGGACAAGATACAACGCAGAGCTCGCAGGCTTTGCATCGTTCCTCAAGCACTTTCACAAATGCTCGAGGCTGAGTTACAGCCACTGTTTCAGTCAAGCCCTGATGACCCTCTTATTCTCCACGAAATTCTCCAATACATATTTCAGCATAGCATAATGCTGCTCCTCGTCAAATGCAAGCATAGTCAACAGCGACTTCAGGTGCAGGTCTGGAACTTGGGCTGAGGCCGTCGTGAAAAGCCGCAGCGCCTTCTCCTCCATGTCCATCAAACGCAACATCTCCCCTCGAGTCTCATTGAGGGGCGCCAGGGTTTCCCACTGGTTGCTTGCCAAGTAGCCCAAGGCGCAGTTGAGTACTTCGGCGTGCTGCATTGAATCCCGCATCAACTTTGCGTAGAGAAGCTTTACCACACTATGCTTCGTCTCTCTGACTTTACGCGCATAGACCTCTGTCTCATGCTCTTCGTGTTCAAGCTGATCTCTTAACATCTGCATCAATTGCTGGTTTCGCATACGCATGCCGCGGGAATGGCAGTTGTAATTACTCATATGGTTTCCGCCGCTTTTCCATATATTGTATTGACCGTACACAAAGGCCTGCGAGCTCACGGTTTACGAGGCTTCACCAGCATTGTGGCGAACACCGCCCCCAGCAATGCCGCAGCGCTCCCGGCAAGCAAGGCGAAAAAGAAACTCTTGGTAACATCAACAATGTAGCCGGTGAGTACCGAAACAACAATCCCGGCAACATTACCTGCAAAGTTTTGAACGCCTCCCATTGTTCCTGTTAGGTTCTTCGGTGTTGCCTCCACAAGAGCCACCCAGAGCGACGGAGTTGAGAAGCCCCACGCCCCTCCAGCCAAGCATAGCGCGGTAATCGCTGAGTATTGGTCTGGAGCGTAAGCCGTCGCAATCAGCATGACAGCCACGGTTGTCATTCCGAGTGAGAAAAGCTTGCTTCGGAGACCGACTGGTGACGCGCCTCTCTTGACCAAGTAGTCGGAAAGAACGCCTCCGACTAGGATCAACGTGACAACTGCTGAGATCAGTGGAAGAGTCGCGAAGATCCCTGCGTTGAGAACCTGGAATCCCTGCTGTCGAACCAAATACGTGGGCAACCACAGATTCAGGTAGTATGCCACGTATCCCTGGCCGAAACTCGCCATTGCTAGACCCAATCCGAGCGGGCTGAGCACAATTGGCAGGCTTTTGCGAAAACTTGTCCTTTGCACAAGGATTGATCCCTTGGGCCTGTTCGACTCCTTGGTTGGAGGATTGTCCTCGAATCCGATGAACCATGCAACACACCAAATGATGCCGAGGAAACCAGTGGCGAAGAAGGCCCACGGCCAACCGTACCTAACACCCAGCCAAGCTGCGAAGGGAAGGGCAAGAACTGGTCCCAGTCGTCCTCCTGCAATCCATATTGACGTAGCTCTTGCTCGCTGATTTTCGGTGAACCAACCTGAGGACGTCACCTTTGCTCCTGAAACGAAATTCGGAGCTTGAGTCACGCCGAGTGCAACCCGGAGCGAGAAGAGAGTAAGGAATGAGTTGGCGAACCCGCTCAGTATCGTGAGAATCGAAGTAGCACCTACGCCGAGAAGCATGCTCAGTTTCGCACCGATGCGATCAGTAATCCATCCTGCCACTGGTTGGAGAGCGGTGTAGGCCCAGAGAAAACCCGAAAGAAGCAATCCGAGTTCGAAGTCTGTAAGGTGAAGTTCCTTCCCAAGAATCGGAGCGACTGACGAGAGGTTTGTGCGCAGTACGAACGTCATGAAGATGCCAATCCCCGCCAGAATAGCCATTGACCAAGAATTCCCCAAGTTCATCACGAGCCCCACGATTCGCAGTCGCTATTGCGGAGCGGGAACCATATTCGCCAAGGCCATGTCTGAGAGAGTGTACTTCCTCAGGTTGGCAATCTGCAAGGACGTAAGGACCGCACATGCAAAACCCCAATGGAACGAGATCCAATCTCCCAGTTTCACATCGCTAACGAAACTACGACCCTGCACTTCTGCGACGACGTTCGTCTCTACTGGCTGACCCAAGAGCAACTTGCCGTCCTGTCTTAGAACCGGCTCATACTCAACATGCAACATACCATTCTCAAATCCCAAGACCTTCCCCCAAGAGATGCGACATTTGTCCATCAAGTGAGCGACCTTCTCGTCAGGCGCTCCGATTGGATTGACTAGTGGGTCAGGTGCAGTGCTCATGCTTGAGAACGCATTGAACACATGTAGCGCATGATGCGGGAAAGCCGCGAATGGTCTTGTGTCAAACAGTTTCTTGACATGTTCTTTCGAGAATTTCTTCTCGAAACGCTGCCTCAAATGGTCGTAGAACTCGTTAGGAGCAATTTTCTGCAAGACGTCATTTCCAATCCAGTAAGCCTCTACGGCGCGATAGTCGAATGGATCCTGCAGTCCCTGAGACTGAGCGATGAATCGGAGGTATGGGTAGGCGGCCTGGAAGCCTTCAAGTGCTCTGATGAGTTCCTTACTTGGTTTGTTGCTTAAGCAGGCGTCGAGGAGCACATCGTTCTCGTCCGGGCCGCAGTAGCCCAAACGGTTGGGCATGAAGCTATGTCGAGCCGCAAGAATTGCCCCGTTTGGACTCCGAGAGATTAACTGTGAGGCACCTCCGCCCAAGCGTCTTGAAGTTCCTCTCGAATCATTTTCCAAGCATCTAATGCTTCTTCAGCCTCTTTCTCGGAGAGAACTCTGATCGCGAAACCTCCCTGAACCAGCACATAGCTTCCAAGCTGCGCATCAACGAGGGAAATGTTGATGCCGTGTCTGGTGCCATCAGGGCCATAATCGACAGAGGCAAACTCGCCGTTGATATCGACTATCTTACCGGGGAAAGCCAGACACATCTAGATTCGCCTCTGTTTCGCCCCAGGAGTATCTCCATGCCGTAGGTTATATGTTTGTAACGCTGTTCTCACACTTGGGACGGAGTTACAAAGCGGAATATCTCTTGGCATGTTGACTAGAATGAAAACTGGAATTTCCGCTGGGCTAGGAGGAGGACCTTGTCGTGATTAGCGTGACGGAGGGCCTGTATGTGGTCTTGAAGCATCCGATGATGTTCCTCGGCGCGAATGTTGTCTCCATAAACAAGACCGACTTGGCAGGAGCTACGGAGTTTAACGAGGAAAAGCTCATGGCGATTATTCCGAAGCTCAACCGGAGGTCGGTGACCGTAGCCACGAGCTGTAAGAAAGGAGTAGGAGTTGAGGATGTCGCAACGGTTCGAATGCTGCTTCCTTCGACGGAACTTAATCCTTCGGCCCAAAAACTGGACTGAGGCCCTTCTTCTTACATTCTACCTGCTGAACGCGGTCTAGCTCTTTCTCTATATAGAATCGCGGCGAAATATATAACTGGTCACCGCCACGCAAGCTAGCTTTGGCCTGCGGCACTCTGAATGTTGTAAAGTGAAAGATGTTTGGAGATTAGAAAGGTCCAGCGAGTGGGCCACTCAACGTTAACAGTTTCTTTGCCGAGGGATTGGGTTAGACAAGTCGGTCTGAAGCAAGGCGGCGTTGTCACACTCCGGCTCTCCGAATTCGGGGAACTAATCGTTACACCAGGGAGTGAAATGGAATCCGAAGAAATGACAATTTGCAAGATCAACGCAGACGCATGCAAAGATCGTGAACTCCTAACTCGAATAATCACTGGTAATTATATTCTGGGCCGCGACACCATCATCGTCTCCTGTACGGATGAAATGTCAAGTGAGCAGCTTAATGAAATACGCAGCGCGACGCGCAGACTGAGCGGTCTGGGTATCGTGGAACAGACACCACAAGAGGCAGTAATTCAGTGCTTCTTGGACCCGTCCAAGTATCCGATCACTGGCCTGCTGGCGCGTCTTCACAAAGTAGCCGTGTCAATGCTTGAGACCTCTATGCAGGCTTTAATGGACCGAAGGTTCTCGTTGGCATTGGAGGTCCTTGAGCTTGAGAACGAAGCAGATCGACTTTACTGGCTTATTCTGCGTCAGATATTTCGCGCAATCTCCAAAATCCCCCTATCACGACATGTCGGAATAGAGTCTGCAACTCACGCAGTTGGTTACCGAGCGGTTTCTAAGTACCTTGAGGAAATTGCGGATTGCAGTGAAGCCATAGCTAACCAGATATTGTCAATGTCCGACGAGCGGCATGTCCAATACTCTTCTGTCATCGATGAGATTTGCAAATTCGGCGCGGAGACTCTGGGCGTCTCCAAGGGAGCCATGGACGCATTTAGCATGTTAGATATCGGCTTGGCTAACCGCATTGTCGACCGCTCTAAACGCGTAGAGGAAATGGAGAAGTCACTTACAGAACTAGTTGTGACTTCAGTTCAAGATCGCAAGCTGGCCTTGGCACTACGGGGAGTAGTCTGGAACCTGGCACAAATATCCCGCTCCGCTCAGATGGTATCTGAAGTAGCCATGAACCGCTATCTTGAAAGCAACAGCGATGTCTGTCAATTCTGGAAAGAGCGGAAGAGCGGGGGAGACGTTCAATACCTGAAGAAGGTCGTGGCCTAAGACCATTCTTTGAACCAGAGTCCTTAGCCATAGTCGGTGCATCCTCTACACAAAGCAGAATCGGCTATGTAATAGCGGAAAACATGGTTACGAACAGCAAGAGAGAGCTATTCAAGGGAGAAGTCTACCTAGTCAATCCCAATCATGAGGAAATTCTGGGGCAGAAGTGTTACCGCTCTGTCCCAGAGATCCCTGGCAGCGTCGAGACCATAGTGGTTGCGATTCCTGCAGCGAATGTCCCAGAGGTAGTCGAACAGGCAGGAAAAGCAGGCACGAAGGTTGCCATCATAATATCATCAGGATTCGCTGAGATTGGAAATCGAGATTTGGAAAGCGAACTACTGGAGAAGGCGAGAAAGCACGACGTGAGACTCATTGGCCCGAACTGTCTAGGGATATACGACGCCTACACGGGGATGGACACTCTCTTCCTTCCTGAGACAAAATTCCTGTCAGACGGGCGTGAGGTAGTGGCCACGCCGCGACCGAGACCAGGGTCAATATCCTTGCTGACACAAAGCGGAGCTTTCGGGGCCTCGGCTCTCGACTACATGGCTGGACACTGGATGGGAATCAGAGCATTCGTTAGTTACGGCAACAGATGCGATGTCACTGAAGATGAGTTTCTCGAATACTTCGCGAACGACAACAAAACGAATGTTATTCTTATGTATGTTGAGGGACTTGCCGACGGAAGAAGCTTTCTCGGCAAGGCCAAGGAAACCGTCAAGACAAAACCGATCGTCGCGTTGAAATCTGGCAGAACCGAGGCTGGGAAGCGCGCGGCCGCATCACACACCGCCGCGCTTGCAGGATCCGACCAGATCTATAATGGAGTCTTCAAGCAGGCAGGGATTATCAGAGCACAAAATGTTGAGGAACTCTTCGATTTCGGGCGCGCACTTGCCCTACAGCCGCCCGGACTCACACGCAATGTTGCGGTCCTCACAAACGCGGGCGGACCGGGCATAATGGCCGCCGATGCGCTCGAAGAATCTGGATTGACGGTAGACAGATTCCCTGAAAGTCTCATGTTGAAATTTTCCGAGTTCAAGACGAAAAATCTTCTCTTGCCGGTCTTATCGGGATACAACCCACTGGACCTCACGGCGGAAGCCACCGGAAAAATGTTCGAAAGGGCTCTGTCCGCGATCTTAGAGGACCCGGAAATTGGAGGTGCAGTTGTCATTGCATCGCATCATGCTCCCACGATCCTTGATGACGCAGTTGAAATGATATCAAGGACGGTCCGAGAGCACAACAAACCAGTCACGGTGTGCGATATTGGGGGAACTGAGATGGCCACCACAATGAGAGCGGCATTTGAGAAACGGGGCGTTCCCTCATTTGAGGTCCCCGAGAGGGCGGCGCGCGCCCTTTGGGCTTTGGTCTACTATGGGACTTATTTGAGAGATCACGGGCTTCTAGCGGAGGCCACACCACAGGTCACCACGTAGGATGAGTTGTTCTGATGTCTCTCGTAGGTCTGCCGAAATTCGTGGAAGAGCTTCGGAGTCAATCAGTCGATTCGCTCATTTCAGATCTAGTAGAGTCATCAGGTGACAGCAGTCTAACCAAGATAGTGGGATTGCTCAGAGAGCGCGGGATCTACGAGGTGTTTCTGCCCGAGGATGCCCGGTGCGGCATGATTTCTGCTCGTAATGTGTTGAAGATAGCAAACATAGAGGTAACGAAACCGAGCGCAATAATGTCCTACATCCCCGTCATGAGCAAGCAATCTTCAGTCGGTGAAGTTGCCCGCCTCATGGCAGACTACCGAATTCGGGCTGTCCCAATCTCGGATGGACACAAGATCATAGGTCAGGTGAATTCCGCCGACATCCTCGCTAGACTCAAACGCAAAATTGGCGGAGAGATGCGCGTTACGTCAATTGCCGCCAGTAATCCGATCACAATTGAAAGCGTGGCTCCTATCGCCAAGGCTAGGGATCTGATGATTCGGAAACGGATCGACCATCTGCCAGCAACCGGACAGAGGCATCTCGAAGGAATTATCACATCTAGCCACATCGTCTCCCGCATGACTGCGCCAGAAAGGCTCGGAAGCAAATCGATGAAACCTGAGACACGGGGATTTTTCGACTTCGCAGTGCGGGATGCGATGGAGAGTAGCCCTTTGACCTGCTCCCCGGACACCACCGCTGGAGAAGCATTAGACTTGATGCTGAGTAGCACCAGAACTTACATCTTGGTTACTCAGTGGGAAGAGCTCCAAGGGATAGCAACGCATAGAAATTTCATGACACTGCTCGCAGAACTCGAGCCCGAGGCTGATGTCCCTGTTTTCATCGTAGGCCTTCCTGATGACCCGTTCGAAGCTGAGGCGACAAAAGCAAAATTCAGACGAATAGTCAATCAACTGCGCCGCGTTTTTCCTGACATCCTTGAGTGCAGATCTGTAATAAAATCCAAATTCAGTAGACCGGGGAAAGATCGAGGGCGCTATGAAGTGACAGTCCAGATCAGAACCTCGAAAGATTCATACACATACTCTGAAGAGGGCTGGGAGCTGCCTGCGATTTACGACGTGATCACGGACAGACTTAAACGACTGATGACGCACAAGCAGAAGCCTCGTAGGCGACGCGAGAGAGAAAGTCAAGAAGTGCTCTAGTGATCTAGAAGTCAGGAGAATCAGACGATTGCTCTTACCTGCCAGAATGAGACGAGTCGAAATAATCGTTCCTCAGAAGAAGTTCGAGGATGTTATGCTCTATCTTCGCGAGCAGAATGCAATTGAGTTGCTCGATGTGAAGGAAATGATTAAGGGGTATGGTGGAGGAGTCACCCCGACTACGATCTCGGACAGGCTCTACCGGCTTACAACCCTCGAGTCTAAGATCAATTCGATTGTCATAGCTCTTGGAACCGGCTTTCAGTCAGCAAAACCGGTCCTTGTGGAACCACGTGTCTCAGATGAACAGATCCTTGAGACTGAGAAACGAGTCACCGAAATCGAACAAGAAGTCACGTCAACCAGCAACGAGGCACAGGCGCTCGAATCCCTCATCACATACGCCGAGCATCAGTTGCAGAAAAGCATTGAAGAAATAGCGAAGATCGAAAACGCAAACTCGCCCGAAGGCAGACACAAACTCGAGGAAATTGTGAGCGGCATTTTCCAAACGCTCAAACCTGCCGAGATAGAATTCGCTGAACCCCTAGGGGAACTGATCCAGGCAAAAGCCCTAGAAGATGCAGTTGTAAAAGACATCTCTGATAACGTGGCGAAAATCCTCTCGACAAAACGCGATGAGAAAGCTGTCGCCGATGCTATCGCCCAAACGCTTGGCCTGAAGCTCAAGGCTGTAGTGAGAAGCAAGCGCCTTACATATGAAGCGACGAGCAGAATCGAAGAGTCCAAGAAGCGACTCAAGCAGCTCAAAGACAAACTCGCCGAGATCGGCCGCAACGACGGAGAATATCTGCTGGTCCAACGTGAGCTGGTTGCGGCAGAGAGAGCGTTCGAACAGGCAAAGGGTTACTGTGGTAAGACTGAAACGACCTACATGATAGAGGGATGGATGCCCACAACTAAGGTGGGCCCTGTCAGGTCGGAGCTCAGATCGATTTGCGCCGACGAGGTCATCGTGAGAGACTGGCCCAGTCGGGACGCACCGACCCGCCTACAGAATCCCAAGCTTCCAGTCATGAGCATCTTTGAGAAACTAACAACCGGTTTCGGGATTCCGAAGAGCAATGAGGTCGATCCGACAGTTCTCTGGCTCGTGACCTATCCGCTATTCTTCGGATTCATGTTTGGAGATGTAGGCAACGGCCTTGTTGTAATGCTGATCTCCTCTCTTTTCTACGTGCAGAAGAAACACGGGCTCGTCATATCAGACAATGCTTATGGTGGCTTAGGCGGCGTGTTCAACATGGTAATTCAAGGTTCAGCCCTGCTGATACTTAGTGGCGCATCTGCGTTTGTGATTGGCTTTCTGTATGGAACTGTGTTTGGAAGCGTGGAATGGTTCAAGATGATAACTGGTTTGCCTGGTCCATTGTGGTTCGAGCCGTTCGAAAACATTTCGCTCATGCTTAGATTGTCAATTACCATTGGTGTGATACACATAATTTCAGGACTCCTCTTGGACATATTCAACAAGCTGTACATCAGAGAATATCGTGAGCTAATCTCTGGTCCAGTCGTCTGGCTCTGGTTCTACGGCGCCTTTGGCATAACACTACTTCAATATGGCCTCAGGTTCCCGAATTACCTATTCGATCCTCGAAACTCCACTGATCTGTTTCTGAGAATGGGCATCCCATTGATTGCCATGTTAGCGCTGAAGCTTTGGGCTGAAGGAGGCATGGGTTTGATGCATGCATTCGAATCTATGTTGGCGTCTTTGTCTCACACCATCTCCTACGTGCGAATTCTGGCGATGAAACTAGTCGATGACGTTTTTCTCCGACTTTTCCTAGGTGTCCTCGTCTTCTTTACGGCATGGGGAAACCCGCTCGGGAACGTACTTGGCTGGATCCTCTTCGCCGCCTTGACTACGGTTCTGATACTCATTTTGGAAACTGCGTTCGTCTTCCTGCAGTCCCTCCGACTTCACTGGGTAGAATGGTTCCTCAAGTTCTACGCTGGAACTGGGACGACTTTCAAACCCTATGGGATTGAGAGAACTTACACTAAGGTCAGAACGGGAATCACTTGAGCCTGATCCCGTAGCAGGCCGTGTGCGGACTTGGTCCTCGTTTATATTGGACCGTGTCGCTTTCGCACCAGACATCACGTTTCAGGGGCGAGTCTACGAGCAACTCTAGTTCACTCCAAGTCCAAGCAATCAACGATATTGTCGCGGAGCTCCAAGAATACGGTCTTACCAGGAACGAGGCGCGAGTACTGGTTTTCTTGGCCAAGACTGGCCCATCGAAAGCGAGCGAAGTGGCTCGTGCAGTCCAAATAAATCGGACTGAAACTTACAGGACCATCAGAAATCTCCAGCGACGTGGTCTTGTAGAAGCCACGCTCGAACGACCCGTGCGCTTTCAATCGGTAGCCTTCGACAGGTGCTTGCAGATCCTTGTCGACGAGAGAAAGGCCAAGCTAAGAATTCTGGAACAACGCGGAGAAAATCTCCGCCGGCAATTCGAGAATGTTCGCGTTGAGCCAGTCGCGCAGGAGTTGGACCGATTCCAAGTAGTAGAGGGCAGGATACGAATTGAGCAACGACTTCAGAGCATGTACACACAAGCGCGCAAGTCTGTCTTAACAGTGCTCTCGCCGTCCGAGGTGGTGCGAGCTGAGACATCTGGACTTTTGGATATGCTGGCTCAAGGCGTCAAGACCGGATTACGAGTCAGAATTATCTCTACGATTACTCAGTCGAACCTAGAAATCATAGCGAAAGTGCGTGAATCTATAGAAGTCAGGCATCTTGATCTGAAAGCCAAGCCGATTCCCCGGGTCTCAATTATCGACGACAATGAAGCTCTATTTGGGATAACAACCGCGGACGAAACTCACCGAGGCGGTGAGGAAGTCGCGTTATGGATCAACAGTCGAGCATTCGTGAGAAACCTCCAGGCTTACTTCGACGAGATGTGGAGTTCAGGGACACCTGCGGAAGCACGAATTGAAGCTCTGAAGAAGGGTATACCGACGGATGACCTCAGAATTTTCAAGGGAAGAGTCGATGTCAGTGGAAAACTGAACGAGATGGTCGCATCTTCCAGTCAAAGCATAGAAATCTGGACCACGATGAGAGGAATTCAAGCTCTAGCTGATCTGCACTTGCAGCAACTCAGAGCGGCGAAAGACCGCGGGGCAAAAACGCGCGTGATTGCTCCCATAACAAGCGAGAACACCGAAGGCGCTCGCAGACTGGTTCCCGTTTCAGAGCTACGCTATTCAGAGGCGCTTGGAGCAGCCGGAATCATCATTGTCGACAAAAGGGAGTTGATGCTTTACGAGAGACTTCCTGATGACAATAATCCCGATGTCGGTGCGGACGTTGGTTTCTGGACAAACAGCAAGCGTTTCATTGAGACCATGAGCAGAGCCTACGATGCGATGTGGAAAGGCGTCTTTGCGATCTACGCGCCTAGACATCGGGGTCTCCGTAGATGAATTCCTTACGCGCCGCATGATAGTGGGCGTTTGTCTGATTGACGAGAATTATGTTTGGGTGCCAACTTCCGCAAGAGACAAACGACTTCGAGAGATTGGCCGAAGTAGCTGAAGAATGTGAGGAGTTGGGTTATGACAGTGTGTGGGCGTATGATCATCTTGCGCCATTCTGGACGCGGCGAGGTCAGGCATTTGAGTGTTGGACGCTACTGGCCGCCATTGCGCAGCGCACCAAGAAGATCAAGTTGGGGAGTCTCGTAACAAATGTGAACCTCCGGAGTCCGGCTCTGCTGGCAAAGATCACGAGCACTCTGGACAACGTGAGCAAGGGCCGTCTCATTCTTGGGTTGGGAACAGGTGACAGCATGAGCCGCAACGAATTGTTGTCCTACGGTTACGGTTTTGCTGGCATTGATGAGAGGGTGGAACGTCTGAAGGAAACAGTTCTCATCCTCAAAGCGATGTGGACCGAGGAACAAGTTTCTTTTCAGGGCAAGTACAATAAGCTGTTAGACGCGATCAATTATCCCAAGCCCATACAGAAACCGCATCCGCCGATATGGATCGGTGGAAAGCATGTCAAGATCCTTGACATTATTGCTGAGATGGGGGACGGTTGGAACTACTGGGAGCTCAAAAGAAAGATGCTGATGCAACGCAGCGAATACCTGTCTGATAAGTGTATCAGAATCGGTCGCGATCCTCACCAGATCACAAAATCATGGGCAGGAACACTGTCGCATTTACTAAAACAGGGAGGAGACCACAACCAAATAGTGGAGAATATTCGAGAGCAGCTACGGAGTCAGACTGATCACGAGACCAGATACTTCATAGCTTCCTTAGGCGCGAGAGCTGATCCTTCGAGCTATGAGGCATTTGCCGAAGCCGTGAGAAGTCTAGAATAGCTTACCTGAGTTGAGGGCGAGATGAGGAACCCTCGGGCCAAGTCCCGCATGATCGCTACAGCCGCTGTTTTTGGGGCGCTCTATTTTGTACTCAGGAGCCTTCCGAATCCGATTCCTTTCCTTTTTCAAATGATAGGAATATCCGGGCGGTTCACTGCTGGAGATTTCCTGCTGACGACCATAGCTCTTGTTGCTGGACTTTGGGGTGGGATTCTCTCGGTCTTCGTTGGAAGTGTTTTGGCTTATCCGATAAGCGGTCCGCTATTTCTCGGCCTCGATTTCCTACCTGGCGTAGTCAACGTACTGGTTGCGGGCCTTATCCTGGAGAACCACCGCAGAATCGCACAGGCGGTTTACATCACGGTTCTGCTCCTGTTTCTTGCCAGCCCATACAGTTTGTTGTTCGGATATAGCTACGTCCCCTACGCGTGGCTTCACATTGTGGCACTTGCGGTTTTGCTCTCACCAGTCATCTCAAGAGTCCCTGAGTGGATAATTCGCAAGGACAATCGTCAGCTTGCAGCCATAGCAGTATTGGCTTTTATTGGAACCATGGCCCAGCATCTTACAGGTGGTCTCCTGTTCGAATTGACCGTAGGATTAGTTCAAGGAAATAGTCCTTCCATTCTCAGGAATGATTGGGGAGTAATATTCTGGCTTTACCCTACGGAGCGATTTCTGATAACTGCAATTTCTACCGTCATATCCGTTGGCCTAATAAGATCAATGGCAAAACTGAGGATGTAGTTTGGATTCTATGAAGCTAAACACAAGAGCTTCAGAAACAAATAGCACAGGCTAACGATTTAGCTTCAGACAAGTAACGCATCCCCTTCGAACACCCAACAGATTAAAGTAATACGAGTTGATTCGTTTTTCATGTTGTAGAAATGCAGGATCCGCGAAGGAGGCTCTTCTACCTCGGATGAAACGTTCAACGAAACTATTCGAGCGGCTCCTTGATACTGACGTCAAAGCGGACCTGCTCACATTATTTCATAACAATGCCGGTCTGCAAGAGACACCGGAGGGCCTTGCAAAGAAAATCGGGAGAAACGCTACTGAGGTTCAGCGCGAGCTTGAAGACCTCGTTCAGCTCGGCATATTGAGAAAGACGGAAGTCTACTCTTTTGGGACAGAAAGAGATCGAGAAATTCAAGACGCCATTTCAAAGCAACTCGCACTTGGTGAACTCCCAGACAGCGCACGAACGGAAATCACTAGCATCTCAAGCCTTCAGGTTCCAAAGATTCGTAGTGGTATCGAAGTCATTGACAAGGTACTTCCAGACGGAATGCCGTCAAACAGCACAACGCTAATCCTCAGCGACCCAGGGGCGGGCGAGGAGAACTTGGTCGGTCACTTTGTCAGCCGGTATGTCCAATCGGCAAAATCGGTCGTTTATGTTACGTTGGACAACTTCCCTCCAAACATTAGGCAAATCACACAATCCCAGTCAAAAGAAGTATTGGACTGGTCTTGCCTGGTTTTCGTTGATTGCTACTCGAAGACGGTTGGAGTTGAGAGCGATGAATCTCAAGTGGTTGACCCTGAAAATCTCTCAGCCATCAGCATTGCCATATCTGACATAATGGCCAAGAAGACTATTTCGCTGATGGTGATCGATTCCTTTAACACATTGATTAGAAAGCGTGGCGTTCGCTCGGCGATGGAGTTGCTTCGTGTCATTGTGGCCCGTGCTCGCCAAGCAAGATGCATATGCT
>Ga0315282_10007267_pt1 | contig 18253 bp, 24 predicted proteins | sample YL17G07_20_MG_FD_203693 | JGI IMG/M metagenome (GOLD analysis project Ga0315282, IMG submission 203693) | Sediment microbial communities from Yellowstone Lake, YNP, Wyoming, USA - YL17G07_20 | ecosystem: Environmental > Aquatic > Freshwater > Lake > Sediment | place: USA: Wyoming | collected...
TGAGGGTCCCAATCAACTAGCAACACCCTTTTCTTATGTTCACTCAGACCCTCGGCCAAGGCGGCGGCCGTAGTCGTCTTGCCTACTCCACCCTTTTGGTTAGCGATACAGATAACCAGCATACTTAGTGTCTTCAGTATAACGTAAATGCGTAATTGCGTCAATACTCTGTTACGCAAGTCTAACTTAATGTGGTAATCTGGCGAGCCATTACTGTCCTCGGGAAATAAAGGCTTTAACTCTGCGCTCAAAGACACTTCGCTCAAGGAGAACACGGTGCCCACATTTAAGGCACTTAATCCCGATATCAGCGCCGAGCCTGACTACCTGCCACTCATAGCTGCCGCAGGGGTGCTTCTTCTTGAGGCGAACCACATCACCCAGCTTTATCTCCATAACCATTCTTTTTGCCTTAAAGAGCTGATATTTGACTATGGTGTAAGGGTAGCTCGATAATTGTTAATCTGGTTGCGTAGTTCAGTAGCAACACGCCGTGCTGCCTGGGCGAAATCCTTTTCCGCTGAGGCATATATAATTTGCCTTGACGAGCTTAAGATTGCCTTCTCTCCCTGAGCATTAACCCCAAAGCGAACTGCTGAAGCCAAATCTCCCCCCTGGGCACCAATGCCCGGTATTAGCAGTGGCATATCGGGATGACTGTTTCGAATAAGCCTTAATTCCTCAAGATAGGTAGCACCAACAACTAGCCCTATATTGCCGTATATGTTCCACTGACTGGCTTTTAGGGCTACCAGCTCAAATAGGGGACGGTAGTTGTGCTCCTCTGTCTCACAGCGAAGGGACTGGAAGTCAACGGCACCAGGGTTTGATGTTCGGCACAGGATGAATACCCCTTTATTGGTGTATTGGATAAAGGGTTCTACTGAGTCGAAGCCGAGGTAGGGATTTACTGTAGCGGCATCAAAGTTGAAGTTGGAGAAGATAGACCTGGCATAAGCTTTAGCTGTATTACCTATATCCCCCCGCTTAGCGTCTCCTATTATGGGGATGTCATTCGGGATGTATTTAATAGTGCCCTTCAGAGCATCAAATCCCTCCCCTTCCAGAACTTCATAGAAGGCAAGGTTTAGCTTATAGGCACATACCAAATCAGCAGTAGCCTCAATAATTGCCTTATTGAATTCAAAAACACCTACCTTATCAGGCATCAGCTTTGGGTCAGGGTCAAGCCCAACACAAAGCAAACTCTTATTTTTCTGGGCGGCGTTTGTTAGCTTTTCAATGAAATTCACTGGGCACCCCTTGAGATTGATAATATCAGTGGCTATAGATAAGCGTCAAGTGTTACTCGCTGGGGTCGTTTAGCAACCTATCTCCCTGACCCCCTTCCCTTAATAAGGAAAGGGGGAGTGTAGGTAAGAGAGGGGCGAAGCCCCTCTCTAAAATCTCTTCCCCCCCTCCTTCTCAAGGAGAGGGGGATTAAGGGGGTGAGGTTGATAAATAATTTCACTAGCTTCCGTTTTAATTGTTTACAGCCAATCAGCGGTGATATAATTCGTGCCATGCGCAACAGTAAAAGGTCAACAATAAGGGGGATTCTGCTAATACCCGTGTTTTGGAGTGTGAAAGCTATAGTGCGTGTAGTGGATTTAGTAGCATTTCGGAGCCTACAAGGTATAGTACGTGTAGCGGATACAGTAGCAGGCGGTGCATGTCCTTGGTGTGGGAGTAATTGGCTTTGGGGTAGATGAGAATGGCGCTTTAGAAAGTGTAATATTTGTGGAGTTACATTTAACGATTTGTGCCCAATATGTAATAATCCAAGTAATTCCCTAGGTTTTAAAGAGAGAAAGCATCAGTGGGGATGTGACAGATGTGGAAGTATTTTTAATGAATCAAAAGAACTGTTAGATACGGAAGAGGTGCGAAATGCACGGGGTATGTGGTTAGCAGCGAGTGGATTTCGATTGTCCTTATCGTTACTTTGGTTAACAATGGGCTTAGTTTTATTCACTGTGATCCTTATTGTTGTTGCGTTGGTACAGCTTTGTTGATTATGAGACAATGCCTAGACCACTCGACGCGGCTAATTATGACCTGAGGCGTGTTGAGGAGTTGCTGGTTCGGTTAGGTAACCCGCACCTAAAAGCTAACTCAGTCCATATCGCCGGCACTAATGGCAAAGGCAGCACAGCTTCTTGGTCACTACCAGTTGGAGAATGCGGCTACAGCGGTGGCTGCCCTGGAGGTTTTAACTGGAAGAGGTTTTAATATTTCTAGGGGTAGTATTATTAATGGTCTGGCGCAGGTAAACTGGCCAGGTCGTTTCCAGATTCTTAGCTATCATCCCCTTATATTGGTTGATGGTGCCCATAACCCTGACGGAGCCCGGAGGTTGAAGCAGTCCATTAAGCAATACTTTGCCTTTGACCGGGCTATTTTGGTTATAGGGGCATCGTGTGATAAGGATATAGCCGGCATAGTCTTAGAGTTGTTTCCCCTGTTTGATAAAGTGATTGTCACCCGCTCTCGTCATCCTCGGGCTATGGCATCGCCGCCTATTGTAGCTGAATTTAGAAAGGAGGGGGTAGATACGCAAGTAGTGGATGAGGTTCCGGCTGCGCTATCCCTGGCTCTGTCTCTAGCTGGAGACAGAGCCCTCATCTGCGTTGCTGGCTCTCTGTTTGTGATAGCTGAGGCGATTGAGCAGGCGAATAGGCTTTGTTTAACGGCGTGAGCCATAAAATTAGTAAAGGAAGTTTTTTAATGGTTGAGCAGATTGGATATAAGGGGGGATAAATTTGAGTTGACTGGTTATAGTGCTTGAGTTTGAAGGCATGGATAGAGCTACGCCGAGAGAAGTAAAGGCAGCCGATTCGCAGTAGTTAAGGGGTGGCATGTTGTGTAGTCAGAGCTTCTTTAGGTAGCATATTGCTCAGGATTCTCTGTAGTGCCATAGTGTGGCTACAAAGCCCCCAGCTTGAGAAAAAGTGACACGAGCAATGCCACTTTCCCTCTTTGTATTCAGTAATGTAGTTATTATTCTCTCCTCGGAATTTTACCGAAAGCTCAGAGAAGGTAACTCGTTCTGGCTCCTGAGCATAGCGGTTAGCCTTTTCGATTTTCCCAATCAGGCTGGACTGCATAACTACACCTCCTTAACCTAAAAAGCACTGGTCGGTTAGACTCAGTGCTTCCTTTTCTGATTAAAATTTTTTATCATTTATTTAATTTTACTCCCCTTTTGCTTAAAAGTCTAGGAGAATATTAAGTCATTTATTGGAGGAGGAGAGATAAAGAGGCGAAGTTGATAAACAATTTCAAATTGTCTTAGTAGAGCTATTGCTGTAGAATATATGGAGAAAAATTATACGAGGTGAAATAGTGCCTATCTATGAGTATGAGTGTGGTCTTTGTCACTTTCATTTTGATAGGAAGCAGAGATTTGATGAGGAGTCAGTAGCTATATGTCCTAAATGTCAGGGGAAAGCTCGCCGTGTCCTTCACTCCATTCCTATTATCTTTAAAGGGAGCGGCTTCTATACTACAGATAGTCGTAAAGGTGGTGCTGAGAAAGCCGAGAAGAGAGTGCCTGACCAGGATAAGCAGGAGGGGAAGTAAGGGTGAAGGCACTACTACAGCGAGTCACTGGAGCCTCGGTTAGTGTTGGTGGTGAGGTGGTGGGTAGGATAGGTCGGGGGCTGGTGGTTTTTGTGGGAGTAGCCAGTGGGGATACAGAGAAGGATGCGCAATACTTGGCACAAAAAACTGTCAGCTTGCGCGTTTTTTCTGATGAAGAGGGCAGGTTTAACCTCTCGGCTCTGGATATTAAAGGTGAGCTATTAGTGGTGAGCCAATTTACCCTCTTGGCTGATACCAGAAAGGGTCGTCGTCCTAGTTTTATTGAGGCAGCACCCCCGGCTCAAGCTGAGGAAATATTTGAGCAGTTTGTAGAGCAGGGTCGTGCCACCGGGTTAAGGGTGGAAACCGGGCGCTTTCAGCAATATATGCAGGTGGAAATCCGTAATGATGGTCCAGTAACAATCCTATTGGATAGTAGAAAAAAATTTTAAAAAAGGTCTTTGTTGAAACTAATTGCAATTACAAAGGCTTGCGGAAATTATTTTTATTTGGTATAATTATGTTAGTTTGTTAAATTGGGTGGTAGTTTAAGTGAATCAGCCCGGGGATATAATCAGTAGATTAAGTGAGCAGGGGTATCGGCTGACACCTCAGCGGGTGATGATTTTGTCGGCTATTGAGAATAGCGACGACCACATTAGTGCTGAGGAAATCTATGCCCAGATTGTGGCTAAATACCCCCAGGTTAATATCTCAACTGTCTATCGTACCCTGGAACTATTAAAACGACTCGGTCTGGTAACTGAGACCGACCTCGGGGGAGGTCGGGTTAGGTATCATTCGGCGGAGAAGGGGCATCATCATCACCTGGTTTGTCAGGAATGTGGTGCTATAATTGACCTTGATGAATCAGTGCTGTCTTCTCTCAAGGATACTTTGCTTCGAGAATATAAGTTTATTGCTGACCTGAGGCATCTGGCTATTTTTGGTCGTTGTGTAGATTGTAGCAAGTAAATTTTTTAACTTATTATTGCATTTAGTTGCAAGTGCATTAGCTTGCCTATAAACAATCAGAAATATTATAGAAAGGAGAATCATACTTTATGAAAAAACCCAAGGTGTTCATTATTGCTATTTTAGTTCTGAGTCTTGTTATTTCTTCGCTTCTGGGTGGTTGTGAACTGGCAGGCACATCAAAACTCAAGGTAGTTACCAGCACCTCCCTGATAGCTCAAATAGTGGAACGAGTAGGGGGTAACCTGGTTGAGGTGGTCAACATTATTCCACCAGCCCAATGCCCGGGGCACTTTGATGTCAAGCCAGGCGATATTCAGAAGCTGGCTGATGCCGACCTCTTTCTCCTGCATGGTTGGCAGGGTGAGAAGTTTTCTCAGGACTTAATTGCCTCAGCCAATAATCCCGACCTCACTGTGGTGAGAATTGACATAAAAGGTAACTGGATGACACCATCGGTGCAGATACAGGCAACAGATGAGATTACTATCATTCTATGCCAGGTAGATGATAAAAATAGTTCCGCTTATCAGCAGTCAGCAGCGGAACTCAAAGATAGTATTGAGGCTAAAGAGGCTGAGATAGAAGCCAGACTGGATAAAGAAGACCTTGTCAGCATCAACGTAATGAGTGCTGACATGCTGGTCGGGTTTGTCCAGTGGACGGGGCTCAATATCGTGGCTGCTTATGGCGAATCCGATTCGCTTACCCCGCAGGTGGTGCGGGAACTGGTAGACACAGGCAAGAATAGAAATGTAACCCTGATTATTGATAATCTACAGAGCGGGGCGGATGCCGGGAAGGCGATAGCTGAGGAGCTGGACTGCGAGAGGATAGTACTTTCCAACTTTCCCGGTGGCTTTGATAATACCGAGACCTGGGAGAAAGCCATTGACGAGAACATTAAACGAATACTGGAGGCAATAGCTCAGTAACTAGATACTAAATAGGAGAGGAAGGGCAAAGAGATGAGAGCTACCGTTATAAATATTGAGGATGCCGTGGTTTCCTACCGGGAAGATATTGCTCTTCGGGGCGTATCGCTTAAGGTAGAGTCTGGGGAGTTCGTTGGTATTGTCGGTCCTAACGGTGCTGGAAAAACTACGCTTCTTACCATAGTTAATGGGCTAGGCAAACTACTCAGCGGGCGAGTGTGGGTCTTGGGGAACTACCTTACCCCAAGTAACAGCCACTCCCTGAGAAAGAAAGTTGGCTATGTGCCTCAAGTCGAGAATATAGACCCACGGATGCCGATGAATGTCCGTGAAGTGGTGATGATAGGTCGCTACGGGCTTTTGGGTTTATTTAGAAAACCAGGCAAGCACGATTGGGAAATCGTGGACGAGATGTTAGAGCTGGTGGGTATGACCCATCTTGCCCGGCGACCAATTGGTCACCTCTCCGGAGGCGAGCAACAACGGGTAGCCATAGCCCGTTGTCTGGCTCAGGAGCCGGAATTATTTCTGCTTGATGAGCCAACGGCTTCACTGGACTGGAAAGCACAAACCGAGATACTAGAACTGGTGAAACGAATTCATGGTTCAAGGCGCCTGACTACCCTATTTGTCACCCATGACTTAAATGCTTTGCCTGTCGCTTGTGACCGAGTGGTGCTAATGAAAGATGGTCTCATCTGGAGCGAGGGTTCTCCTGATAAACTGCTCACCGATGATAACCTCAGTCAGCTATATGATATGCCCGTCTCGGCGGTTAAGAGGAGACGCAGGGAGACTATTTTGGTCTAGCGTTAAGGAGTCTTAGGCTTGGATTTATCTATTTTTGGCTACCAATTCATGCAGAATGCCATCCTCTCTGCCTTTCTGGGTGGTATTGCCTGCGCTACTATAGGTGTTTTCGTGGTGCTAATGCACATGCCCTTCATCGGTGTGTGTATGTCGCATGCTGCCTTTGCTGGAGCGCTACTTGGACTATGGCTGGGCTTTAATCCCTTGGTCGGTGCTTTTACCTTTAGCCTTCTATCAGCAGCTATTATTGGCCCTCTGGCTGACCGTGGGGAGCTTAATCCCGAAACCTCACTAGGGGTTATCTTTTCTCTTATGCTGGGGATTGCCTTCCTCTTTATGGGGCTGATGCCTGGCACCAAATCAGGAGCCCTTGAGTTATTATGGGGTAGTATTCTCACCAATACCAGAAGTGATATCATATTTCTAGGAATAGTAACCGTGGTTGTGGTGGGGCTGGTTTTTATCTTCTATAAGGAAATCCAAGCCACCATTTTTCATCGTGATATGGCCCTCGCAGTGGGTATCCCGGCAACACTGGTGTTGTATGGTGTCCTGTTCTTAACTGGGGCTACCATCACTGTCTCACTTCGCTCCATTGGTGGACTACTTATCTTCGCCCTGATTCTGAATCCGGCCGCCGCTGCCTACCAGCTTACCTACAGTATGAAACGAATGTTTCTGCTCTCGGCGGGTTTTGGTGTTCTCTCTGGCTGGACAGGTCTCCTGTTCTCCTACCTTTTCAACATTCCCAGTGGAGCCACCATAGTAGTTACCTCATCGGTAATCTTTATGCTCGCCGCTATTTTTTCCCCCAAGAGGAAGGTAAAGACCTGGCAAGAAAAACCAGTCTCGGAGGAGCAATAATGATTAGGGCACATTTTAATCAGATTGCTGCCAAATGGGATGAAACTAGGTGGTCAGGTGAGGACATGACTAAGCTTGAACGAATGGCTAAACGCCTGGATATTAAGCCTGGTTCTACTGTACTTGATGTGGGGACAGGGACTGGCGTATTTATTTCCTTTCTCCTGAATGAGATTGGACAGAGTGGACGAATAATTGCCTTGGATTGTGCCGAGAAAATGTTAAGGCAAGCCCGAGCTAAAGGCTTTAACGGGAATATTGACTATCTTCATGCCGATGTAGCCAATATCCCCCTATGCAATGAAATCTTTGATATTGTAGTATGCCTTGATTGCTTTCCCCACTTCCAGGATAAGCCAAGAGCCCTGGCTGAAATGAACCGGATAATTAAAAGCGGTGGTAAACTGCGAATTTGCCATACCTTAAGCCGAGCTACGATTAATCAGGTTCACCGCCAAATCCCTGCCGTGGAAAATGACATCATCCCTGATGAGGATGAGATGCGACTGATGATGTCAGTGTCCGGATTCACCGCGATAGAGATAGAGGACAACAGCGAGAGTTATCTGGCTAGCGCCAGGAAGCCTAAGTAGAGGTAGCTTAAAAAATTTTGAGGGTCTGTGGCTTAAGCTCGAGGCTGATATCCAAGGCTTTTGAGGAGTGAGTGAGAGCACCTATTGAGATGAGGTTAACACCGGTTTTGGCGGCAGTCTGGACATTGGCTAAAGTGATACCTCCTGAGGCTTCAATCTTGACCTGAGCGGGGATTAAGCTGGCTACACGGCGCATTTCATCAGGGCTCATATTGTCCAGCATAATTATATCAGCCCCAGCCTCAACGGCATCTAGGGCTTCCTGGGTAGTGTTGACCTCTACCTCAATCTTCAAGCCCTGAGGGGCATTCTGTTTAGCCTTGGCAACGATATCTTTCAGGCTCATGCCCAAGGCGCGTAGTGCCACTAGGTGGTTGTCCTTAATCAGAATGCCATCACCCAGGTGAAATCGGTGATTCTGTCCGCCACCCATGCGCACCGCATACTTTTCCAATAGCCTGAGACCCGGCGTGGTCTTGCGGGTATCGGTAATCTTGACATTAAGCCCCTGCGTTTTGGCTATATACTGGGCTGTCTGTGAAGCAATGCCACTCAGCCTGTTTAGGAAATTAAGAGCTACCCGTTCGGCTTTAAGGATGCTGATTACCCTCCCAACGATGATAGCCGCTATATCTCCAGATTTTACCTTTGCCCCGTCTTTAATGAGCACCTCAACCTTGAGTGATGGGTCAACCCTGAGAAATACCCGCTTAGCCACCTCACCACCAGCCAGTATCCCCTTGGCTTTAACCAGTATGGATGCCTTCCCTTGAAGTTCAGGTGGTATTAGTGCCTCACTGGTCACATCACCATGGCTTATATCCTCAGCCAGAGCCAGGTCTATAATGTGCTCAATCTGTTCTTCGGATAGTTGGAGATTATCTATCTACCTCACCCCTTTCAATCCACTCTCAATAAACGACCTATGGTTGCTTTTTTACCTTATCATTTTGCCGTGAATACGATGTGGTGTTGCCATTCTGGCGAACTCTGGGGGAAATCGGAGCGGAAGTGAGCCCCACGGCTCTCTTCCCTGAGCAGGGCTGCCTCAGTTACTAATCGCCCGGTCAGCACCAGATTGTTTAGCTCGTAGGAATGGCGGTCTGTAGGCAGGGCTAAGGATTGTTGCCAGGCAGCCAGGGTATCTGCTGCCTCAGTTAGGCTTGCCTTGTTGCGGATAATGCCTACTTTATCCCAGTGGAGTTGTTGCAAAGCGGAGAGGCCAGGTGCGGGCACAGCCTTAGGCAGTTGCCTCTGGCTCAGCGAGTGGCGGACTTCCAGGCTTTGGCTAGTAGTAGCTGCCTTGGGCTTAGCTATCTTTCCGGTTTTTTCCATAATTCTTTTACTAAACACGAGCACTTCAAGCATTGAGTTTGAGGCTAATCGGTTTGCCCCATGGACTCCAGTGCAGGCAGTTTCACCAGTAGCGAATAATCCAGCTATATTGGTTTCTCCCCAGCTATTGACCTTGATGCCACCCATCATGTAGTGGGCAGCCGGTGCCACTGGTATCAGACCTTTGGTAATATCTAAGCCGTGCTCCAGACAAAAGCGGTATATATGAGGAAAACGAGTGGTAGTAACATAGGGTGGTAAATGGGTAATGTCAATGAAGACCCTATCTGAGCCCGTTTTTTTCATCTCGTATACTATGCTACGAGCTACTATGTCTCGTGGGGCTAGGTCACCTTGTGGTGCGTAGTTGGGCATAAAGCGGTAGCCTTCTACATTGCGCAGCATTCCCCCTTCACCCCTAACTGCTTCAGATATAAGAAATGGGGTTACCCCGGGTAGGTGCAGGGCAGTCGGGTGGAACTGAAAAAACTCCATATCAATTATCTCTGCCCCAGCTTTGAAGGCTAGGGCTATGCCATCACCAGTGGCTATGTCGGAGTTGGTATTGAACTTGAATAGCTGCCCGGCGCCGCCAGTAGCTAGAATCAAGAAGCGGCACCGGAATTCCTCAATGGAGCCAGTGCGGCAATCAAAGGCTTTTATTCCGCTAGCCGTTCCCTTTTCTACCAGAATCTCAGTAGCCAGGCAATCTTCAAGCACCTGGATTTTAGATGAACGTACCTGGTTACTGAGAGTGACTTCAATATGCTCACCAGTGGCATCACCCCCAGCATGAAGAATACGGGGCATACTGTGAGCTGCCTCCATAGTGAGAGCAATCTCCCCATTAACGGTGTCAAAGGGTACTCCAAAATTGACCAGACCGGTGATGCGGTCAGGGGCTTCGTTTACTAAGATACGCACTGCCTCTTCATTACACAAGCCATCCCCGGCGGTTATGGTATCCTGGAAGTGAAGCTCAGGAGAGTCACTCTTACCTATGGCAGCAGCAATACCCCCCTGGGCATGTTTAGTATTGCAGTCGTCAATACTGCCTTTAGTTATAACCAGCACCCTCCCCTGCTCTTTTGCCAGCAGAGCAGTATACAGCCCGGCAATACCACTGCCCACTATAATATAGTCATATTGATTCACTTCGTTACCTCTGCAGCTTTAAACTCTAACTAATAGCCAGCATCCGGTCAACTGCCTGTTTTGCCTTAACTCGTATCGCTTCTGGTATAGTTACTATATTTTGCCTCAGTTCCATCGTCTGGGCTATTGTTTCCAGGGTCGTTTTCTTCATATCGGTGCAGATTTGACTGTTTGAGATTAGGTAGAAGGACTTATCTGGGTTCTCCAGGCGTAGGCGATGAAGCAATCCTTCCTCGGTGCCGATAATGAAGCTATTATGTGAGCTTGCCTTCACATAGCGAAGTATCTGTGAGGTGCTAAGGGCAGCCTCAGCTAAGGCTATCACCTCAGGTCGGCACTCAGGATGGACTAATATTTGGGCATCAGGGTGAAGCTGTTTTGCCAGCTTTACCTGTTCTGGCTTAAGCCGGTGGTGAACATAGCAGAAGCCGGGATAAAGGATTACATTCTTTTTAGTCTGGGTGGAAATATGATGTCCTAGGTTCTGGTCAGGCACAAAGAGTATGTCATCGTTGACTACCGAGTCTACCACTTTGACACCGTTAGCTGAGGTGCAGCAGATATCACTTTCAGCCTTGATTTCGGCTGATGAATTGATGTAACAGACCACCGATGCCTTGGGGTATCTCTGCTTCCACTCTATTAGCTCATCAATATTAATCATATCTGCCAGGGGGCAGCCGGCACTACCTTCTGAGAGCAGAACAGTGCGGTCAGGATTGAGGATAGCGGCGGTTTCAGCCATAAAACGGACGCCGCAAAAGACAATCGTCCCGGCATCTACCTCAGTGCACCGCCGGGATAGCTCCAAGGAGTCGCCAACAAAGTCAGCTATATCCTGAACCTCAGGTCGCTGATAATTGTGGGCAACGATAACCGCCCTTAGCTTTCTTTTTAGTTGGGCTATCTTTTCTTTAAGTCGGCTAAAATCACTCATTTCTACCACTATCAAACTTTAGTAGCTTATGATTGAAGGGGCTTTGTCTCTTCAAAAGAACCTCCCTCTCCTTTTAGGAAGAGGGGACAAGGGGGGTGAGGTCTATAATAAACAACCTCTATCTCTCTCGTTTGATGGTGACGCTATTCCTAGCTATTCTCAGTGTTGTCCCTGACTCTACTTTTATGACTATACTATCCTCGCTGGTGCTTTCAATCACTCCGTAGATGCCGCCGGCAGTAATAACCTTGTCTCCCCTTTTCAGTTCCTCCACCAGTTGTTGGTGTTCTTTCTGTTTCTTGCGCTGTGGTCTAATCATAAGAAAATAAAATATGGCAACAATCAATATCAGGGGGATAAGCATAGTCCAAATGCTAGCTTCTGCTCCTGGCGCTCCTGGCTCTCCTGCCGGGACACAGCCACCTATAAATATTACACTGATGAGCAATCCCCCTATTAACCCCAAATTTAGTATTTTATTCTTTTTCACCTTTCCTCCTTATTTAATTGGTATTATTAGATTCAATCTTGCCCTGGAGTGCCCAGGGACTTGTCTTCTCAACCCTGATTTTCACCAGTCGTCCCAGGCAATCATTGTTGTTATTGAAGAATACCAGTTTACCACTTCGGGTTCGACCTTGCCACTTGCTCTTTTTCCTTCCGTCTACTAGAACTTCAACCGTCTCGTCTAATAGGTGGGCATTAATTTCAGCAGCGATGCTCTCCTGGAGTTGCTCAATCATATGTAATCGCGTCCTTTTCTCAGCGGGTGGGATATTATCCTTAAATTGTCTGGAGGCGATAGTTCCAGGTCTTGGTGAGTAGGCAGCTACATGGACTGTATCAAACCTTAGCTCGGAGAGCAAGTTGACCGTTTGCTGGAACTGACCAGGGCTTTCTGAGGGGAAGCCGACAATGACATCGGTGCTTAGGGCTACCCCAGGTATCTTACTGCGTATTTGTGTGACGAGCTGGCGATAATGTGCTACGGTGTAGCCCCGCCTCATTGCCCTTAGAATATCATCATTCCCCGACTGAACGGGGAGACAAATTAGCTCACAGACCTTATCTAGATAGGCTACTGCATCGATGAGCTTGGTGCTCATGTCCTTAGGGTGATTAGTCAAGAAGCGTATGCGAGCTAATCCATCTATAGTGTTTAACTCAGTGAGCAAGTCGGCCAGGTCTGGTTGGTTAGGCAGGTCATGCCCGTATGAATCCACATTTTGTCCCAGTAAGGTAACCTCTTTTACCCCGTGATGCACTAGCTCCTTAACCTCGTCGGTTATTTCTTCAACCGGGCGGCTCCTTTCTCGTCCGCGGCGGTAAGGGACAATGCAAAAGGAGCAGAAGTTATCACAGCCCTGAATGATAGGAACAAAGGTGCTGGGTGAAGGGCGCTGAGGTAATACCTGACCCAATTCGGCTTTTTCTAGCCACTGCGGGTAGTCCCCGGGCTTGAAGAGGTAGTCGACTTGGGGGAAATTCTTTTTAAGTTGGTCAACCTCAGAGTTTACCAAGCAACCAGTAACAGCTAGGGTTAAGCCCGGGTGTGACCTTTTTAGTGATTTAAGGGCATTGAGCTTATTAATGACTCGGTTCTCAGCACTCTGGCGCACCACGCAACTATTAAGCACCACTAAGTCAGCCGCCTCAGCAGTAGCTGTCGCCCGATAGCCTAGTTGCTCCAGGTAGCTGCCCAGTCGCTCCGATTCAGCCTTATTCATTTGGCAGCCTATTGTCCAGATATAGTATTGGGTCATAATCTTCTGTCCTGTGGTATTAAAATATAACCCCCTTTTCAAGGGGCATTTTTACTTCCTATGGCGGAGGGAGTGGGATTTGAACCCACGACCCCAGTTTCCCAGGGTAAGCGCTTAGCAGGCGCCCGCACTAGACCACTATGCGATCCCTCCCTTGTTTTTGTATATAATTACTATATCACAACCCTTTATTTTGCTCAAACCTATTTGGCGGTTAGTAAATAGCTCATTTGAGGGCACTCGTTAGGCTGTGTTATGATGATTGGCACGAATGGAGATTAATGTTTTAATTGATGAAGACTATGAAGGATACCTTGAGGTGAGCTGGCTACAGAGCATAGCTGAGCAGGTTCTTGTTGCCCAGGATGCTGGCTCTAGGGTGGAGCTTGGTCTGGTTATTACCAGTCAGGAAAGGGTGCAGCAGCTCAATCGAAGCTACCTGGGAAGGGATGAACCCACTGATGTGTTAGCCTTTTCTATGCTTCCTGAGCCATTGGCTACCGGAGAATCTGAGGTCTTTCCTCCTTTTGTTCAACCTCCTGATGGCGTGTTACACCTTGGTGAGGTGATTATTTCCTACCCTCAAGCGGTTATACAAGCCGAGGAACACCGGCATTCTGTAAAAAGAGAGATAGCCATTCTCATTATTCATGGTGTGCTTCACCTGCTGGGGTATGAGCATGATAAGCCTGAGCTGGAGCGCCAGATGAAAAGCAGGGAGGAGGCAATCATAAGCGGTATTGAGGGAGGGCTGGGTTGAGAGTGCTGGGCATTGCTGGTAGCCCGCGACGGGGTGGTAATACTGACCTGTTGCTGGCTGAGGTAATGAGAGGCGCTGCCAGCCGAGGGGCTGAGGTTAAAACTATTATCCTTAACGACCTTAAGATTACCCCCTGTCAGCATTGCGATGCCTGTCTGGAGGCAGGAAGGTGTCGGATAGATGATGATATGCAGATGGTTTATCGGGAACTAGAGGATGCTGACCGAATAGTTTTAACCTCTCCTATCCAGTTTATGGGGATAACGGCTCAGATGAAGGCGATGATTGACCGCTGCCAGGCACTATGGGCAAGGAAATACGTGCTTAAATTACCACCATTAGGCAATGGGCGAGAAAGAAAGGGGCTCTTTATTTCGGTTGGTGGCAGAAGGCTAGCCAATCTGTTTGAGCCGGCGCTGGCTACGGTAAAGACCCTGTTTAGAATCCTAGATATTACCTATGCTGGAGAGCTACTATTCCCCGGTGTAGATGAGAAAGGGGCTATAGCTAAACATCCTGATGCTTTACATCAAGCCTTCCTTGCTGGGCAAAGGCTGATGGAAGATTAACTGGCTGGAGAATCAGGGTTGGCACAGGCGCAAGTACAGATTACACATTCAGTCAGATTGTGTAACTATGCCTCTTATTCCGTCTAGCGCCGTGCCACTCCAATAAGCTCGGTTAGATTATTTATCCCCTCTTTTTTCATGAATTGCTCTATTCCCTCAAGAACATCAAGTGGAGCCCGAGGGTTGGTGAAGCTAGCTGTGCCTACCTGGATAGCACTGGCTCCAGCCATGATGAACTCTATAGCATCGCTAGCGGTAGCGATGCCACCACAGCCAATGACCGGTACTTCTGCGGCACCGGCTACTTCATATACCATATACAACGCCACTGGTTTTATGGCTGGTCCAGATAGACCTCCGGTTATGCTGCCCAGCAGGGGTCTACGCTTAGTTATATCTATAGCCACACCTCTAAGCGTATTGATTAGAGAGATAGCATCGGCTCCAGCTTCAGCCACAGCTATAGCTATCTTAGCTATATCACTAGTGTTTGGGGTTAATTTAACCAGTATTGGCAGAGAAGTGGCTGCTTTGACGGCGGCAGTAACCTCGGCGGCTGATTCAAGGTTTGCCCCGAACTCAGCACCACCAGCTTTGATATTAGGACAGCTGATATTTACTTCAATAGCACTAATTCCAGCTACCCCATCCAGCTTGCCCGCCAGTTGGGCGTAATCGTCAATGGTTTCCCCGGCAATGTTAACGATGACTGGCACCCGCCAGCTTGCCCAGATTGGTGCCTTTTCCTTAATTAAGGCATTAACGCCAATATTCTGTAGCCCAATTGAATTGAGCACACCGCAAGCTGTTTCGGCTAGCCGTGGCTGTGGATTCCCGTCTCTAGGCTCAAGGGTGGTTCCTTTGCATACGATAGCCCCTAGCTTTTGAATATCAAATAGATGACTATACTCTGTCCCGTAGCCAAAGGTGCCAGAGGCGGTCATCACCGGATTGGTTAGTAGTAGCCCTGAGCGGTGTCTGGGTGCTAATTGGATTGAAAGGTTCGTAGGCAGCTCCTTATGGCAGCTTGATTCTAGTGCCAGTATTATTAAAGAAGAACTTGTCGCCAAACTCTTGAGCCATTATCACCGCAGCTGGCAACCCGGTGCAGTGGGATACGCCTAATTTTTGGACACTCAGCTCTCTTAGGGCAGAAATTGTCAGCCGTATTCGCTCCTGGGAAGCGCTAATGAGGTGGCAGCCACCCAGTACCGTGTGTATGGGTTTTACTCCGGTAAGCTGCTGAGCATAGTATAGGGTATTAATAACGCCATGGTGGCTACAGCCCAGAAGGACAACTAGTCCCGGCTCAGTATTTATAATGAGTGCCTGGTCATCCAGAAGCTTATCAGGTTGCCAGCCGGTATCTTCTTTCACAAAAAACCGATTGGGCTCTATCTCCTCAAACTCAGTTACCATTGGAATCTCACCGGTGGTCATTATGCTATCAGTTATTTTCGTTGGTTTTGTGGTCAGGTTGAAACGGGCCCCAAGACTTTCTAGCTCCTGGCGCTGGAAGGGTATGCCGATATATCTCTTATCCTCTCCCCGCCGGTGAACATACTTGGCTGCCCATATATCAGGGTGGGCTATTATCTCCACCTCTTTCCTCATCTTGCCCAGGATTTGGCGTAAACCACCAGTATGGTCGTAGTGACCGTGACTCAGCACAATCTTATCAATTTTACTTAAGTCAATGCCAAGAATATCAGCATTATGGCTGGCTGAAATGCCTGAGCCGGTATCGAGCAGAATGTTTACCTCGTTTGTTTCTACCAGGATACTCAGCCCCCACTCAGCTAAAAAGTTACCTATGCCGGCTGTATTTTCGCTCAGGGTAGTGATACGAATCTTCACTATTTTCTCCTCATGGAGATTATATGTTATATATTCTGGAGTGGCAACTTCTTTCTTACAAATAAAAGGGGAAACACTATATCACTGGTGCAGCAAGGAATCCAAACGGCAAGGAATAAAAACAGGAAGATAAAAGGGAGCAGAGGAGCCCAATGGGCTACCCCGAAGGCGGTGAAATAGAATAACGATGCCCAGGTGCTTAACAATACATGTCCAAAGTGCGGGAATTTGGTGATAGGTCTCCAATAACCAATGATAATGCCAATAAGTGCTGCTGAATTTACCAACTGCCATTTGGCAACCCCAATAACGGGCATTTTCCCAGCCTCAATAAAGGGGACTTCAAGTTCTATTTTGACATTAAGTAAGGCACTTCCCAAATAAGGAATTATGGCATCACTTATGGTAGCGGGGAGAATCGTGCCGAAATAGCCAATCAAAATTATTGCCCAGATTTTACCGCTTCCGTATTTTTTATACATAGCTGTGGTTACAAGAGCACTCAATAGAACATGGAGGGGGTGTAAGGTATAAAAAACAGTTTCGGACACTCGGGAAGGAACGTTACTAAAGACTATTATGACCATGATAATAATCCCGGTAACGGTGCCCAGAGCCGTAAACGGTACATGCTTCCTAAGTTCATGAACTATTCGTCCGAACATTTGTCCTCTTTCATAGAAAACCTTCCGCCGATGGCTAATTGAAAATCATTTTCACTAACAAAAGACATAAAAAACTGCCTCATTGCAGTGCTTAATAAAATCCTATATGACTTCCTTTTGGCAGGTTTGGCAGAGACCAATGAATTCAAGCAGGTGACTATCTATTCTGAACCCCGTCTGCTTGGAGAGGCTTTGCTGCGCTTCCTCCAATTCACAACTGGGGAAATCAACAACCTTGCCACAGTTAGAGCAAATCAAGTGGTGGTGGTGCCCTAGGGCGCTAATTGTGTAGCTGTGACAGCTACCCCCGGCATGTAGCTCACAGATAAGTTTTAGCTTGGCAAGTATCTCAATGGTGCGGTAAATGGTTACCAGCCCAATATCAGGGTGGTCTTGATGCACCTTCTCATATATGGCGGTGGGCGTAAGATGCTCCTGGTTAGAGACAATCGCCTGTATCACCACCCGTCGCTGTGGGGTGAGCTTATAGCTATGCTGCCTCAATGTAGCTACTACTTTTCTCCCAGTAAGTCTCATTTCAAGTTCTAAATGAAAAATATTGTCATTTAATAATACTAAAGTCGCCTCTTGTTGTCAACAGTTTTTAACTATGAGGTTGATAAAATAGACTAAATAGGGTAGACTAAAGATGTGATATACTTTGGCACTTCAGGGTTTAGCTATAATGATTGGGTAGGAAACTTCTACCCGGTAAGTATGCCCAAGCGGGAATGGCTTATCTATTATGCCCGTGAATTTAAGACCTTGGAACTAAACTCAACTTTTTATGCGTTACCTAGTCCATCCAGCGTAAAAGCTATGATTGAGAAAACGGGTGAAGGCTTCCTATTTTCTGTTAAGGTGAATCAAGAGATGACTCACCAACGGGAGGATAATGCCTCTGTTTTTAAGGCTTTTTGTCAGGTGTTAGAGCCTATCATCGCTGCTGGCAAGTTTGGTTGTATCCTGGCTCAGTTTCCCTACAGTTTCGGGTTTAATCGCCATAACTGGGACTATCTCAGGTTGTTTAAGGAACGACTGGGTGAACTACCGGTGGTGATTGAATTCCGTAATGCCCAGTGGCTAAGGAGTGAGATGTTTGACTGGCTTCGTCATCAGGATTTAGGCTTCTGCTGTGTCGATGAGCCACAACTGCCCAATCTTTTGCCACCATTGGCTGAGGTAACCAGTAAGATAAGCTATATCCGCTTTCATGGACGTAATAGTGCTAAGTGGTGGCAACATGAGCAGGCTTATGAGAGGTATGATTATAGCTATAGTCCCTCAGAACTCAGTGAGTGGCTGCCTAAGATTCAAAAACTGGACAGTGTAGCTGAAAAGACCTTTGTCTTCGCCAATAATCACTGGCGTGGGCAGGCAGTCAACACTATTCGCCAATTGCGGATGATGCTGGACTAATCCCACCCCGCTTATCATTGTTCTCTCAAGTAAC
>Ga0315282_10007268_pt1 | contig 18251 bp, 10 predicted proteins | sample YL17G07_20_MG_FD_203693 | JGI IMG/M metagenome (GOLD analysis project Ga0315282, IMG submission 203693) | Sediment microbial communities from Yellowstone Lake, YNP, Wyoming, USA - YL17G07_20 | ecosystem: Environmental > Aquatic > Freshwater > Lake > Sediment | place: USA: Wyoming | collected...
CGACTCGAACTCCGACGGTGATTTCACGGACCTCGGGGACATCGCCTGGACGCAGGCCGTCCTGCCGACCGAGAGCGGGACCTCGGGGACATACTACTTCAACCCCGAGGGCAACGATGGCACCTACGAGTTCTACACCATCGCCAGGGACAACGCCTCCTTCGTCGAGGCGCCTCCGGCGCAGGCCGACGACTCGACCATCTTCGACTCCGTCAGGCCGACCTCGAACTGCTTCGGTGGCTCGCCAACGTACGAGAACGGCGGGACGATCACGGTGTGGTACAACGCATCCGACCCGTCGCCGGGCAGCGGCATCAACAATGTCAGCCTGTTTTACCGCCTTGACACGAATAATGACGGGGACTTCACGGATGTCGGGGACTCGGACTGGGTCGATTCCGGTGTGACGGTCCAGACCACCACACAGGGCTCTTTCTCGTTCAACCCGAATGGAAAGGACGGGAGGTATGAGTTCTTCACGCAGGCGACGGACAAGGCCGGTAATATAGAGAAGTACCCGCCGGTGAGGCAGACATTCACCATCTACGACTCGCACCCGCCGATCACCACGGCATATATCGGAGGGACCGTCACGGCCTCGGGCTGGTACGTCGGGTCTGTTTATATATTCCTGAACGCCGAGGACGCCATCAGCGGCGTGAACAAGACGAAGTTCCAGGTCGACGGCGGCCAGTGGAACGTCTATATGCAGCCCATCCTCATCAACTCCGACGGGAAGCACACGGTGGACTTCTACTCCGAGGACAGGGCCGGCAACAAGGAGGCGGACCTGCAGGTCAAGATAGACATCGACAACAGCGCGCCCGAGACCGACTACTCGCTCACCGGGACCCTGGGCAACAATGGGTGGTACACCTCGCAGGTGACCCTGACATTCACGGCCAAGGACGACTTCAGCGGCCTGAACAAGACCAAGTACAGGGTCAACGGCGGCGGCTGGAAGATATATACAGCGCCAGTCGTGCTATCGGACGACGGGTCCTCCGCCATCAACTACTACTCCGTCGACAACGCGAACAACAACGAGGAGAGGGGCGACCTTCAGGTCTTTGTGGACAGGACCCCGCCGGCCATCACGCACACGCTGGTGGGCAACCCGGCCGCGAACGGGGCCTTCCCGGCACCGGTGACGGCCATCATAACAGCATCGGATCCGACCTCGGGGCTCACAAGCGTCGAGTATAAGCTCGACAATGGGACCTGGTCCCCATACTCTGAGGCCCTGGTCATCAGTGACGAAGGGAACCACACGCTACAGTATCGCGCAACGGACATCGCGGGCAACAAGGCCACCTCGGCCGTCGTCAACATAGTCCTCGACCTCACCCCACCGACGGTCAGCATCGCCCTGGCTGGCACGCAACACGGTGGCTGGTACAACTCGACAGTGACAGTCACGGTGACCGCCAGCGACGGCGCGAACGCCGTTGGGCAGGTCCAGGTCTCCCTGGACCGCGGTCCGTGGACGAACTACACGGCGGCGATCAAGATTTCGGACCCGGGCGCCCACACGGTCGAGGCCAGGGCCGTGGACCTCGTGGGCCATGAGAGCGATGTGGCATCGGCGAGCTTCAAGGTCGACGCGAAGGCGCCAATGACCGCGAAGACTGTCGCGGGGACGATAGGAAAGAACGGCTGGTACATCTCCGATGTCCAGATCATCCTGACGCCCACTGACGACCTCAGCGGGGTCGCTAGTATCGTATACAGAATCAATGCGGGCGCATGGACGACCTATACGGAGCCTGTGGCCATGAGCACCGACGGCACCTTCACCTTAGAGTACTTCGCGACCGACCTGGCAGGGAACACCGAGGTCATGAAGGGCGTGATCGTCAACATCGACATGACGCCACCCACCATCACCTTCACGTCCCACAAGGACGGCCAGAAGGTAAGCACGACGACGGTTACCCTGGTGGGCAAGACCGACCCCAAGGCGATCCTCAAGATAAACGATGTCGCCGTGCCGGTCTCGGCCGACGGGACCTTCACCAAGGCCGTGACCCTGGTCGAGGGCGAGAACACCGTCAAGGCCGTGGCCGAGGACCCGGCGGGCCATGTAACGAACTCGGGCATCTCGCTGGTGAAGGACTCGACACCGCCGACGGTCCTGATATACACACCCTTGGACGGCCTCAGGACCTCGGACACCTCGGTCGTGGTTCAGGGCAGCACGGAGCCCGGCGCCAACGTGACGGTCAACGGGGAGCCGGTGACCGTGGACGCCAACGGCGGCTTCTCGAAGACGGTCAACCTGGACGTAGGGACCAAGACCCTGACCATCAAGGTCACGGACCCGCTGGGGAACTCTGTCGACCAGAGCCGCTCGGTCACAAGGGAGAAGCCAAAGAAGGTTACCCACGAGACAACGGCCACCCAGGCCATGCCCGCATTCCTGCTGGCCTTGATCCTCATAGCCGTGTTGGTGGCGTTGCTAGGCTACTACATGGGCAAGAGGAACGCACCGCCGAAGGACCGGATGGAGGAGCCGGCGCCGGCCCCGGAGGCGCCGCCGCAAGAGGCCCCGAGGCCTAGGAGGGTTGTGAGGAGCACAGGGCCTCCGCCGGGACCACCAAGCAGCGAGGAGGCAGGCGGAAACCTTGGCTCCCTAGAGGGACAGAGCGAGTTCGGGGCCCAGGAAACCGATTGGAAGAGGACCTAAAGGTCTGGTCAGAGAAAAGGTAAAAGTTGGCCCCGGCCTTCGATGGCCGGGGTCATTTTATTTTTATTTCTCGTCTATTTCTTAGGTAGAATTGCCGTTCCGACAACAGAAGCGCCGATGGCCTTGGCGATGTCGACGCCTATGAACGGCGCGATCCCGAACACATATGTCTGGGACAGCGTCAGGTGCAGTACGAGGGCCAGCTGCAACGCGCCAAATGCGTAGATGATGCCGATGCCGACGAACATGAGGCCGAGCATTGGCAGGACCTTCCTGGTCTTCGGGTAGGTGTCGACCATATGGCCGATGACGAAGGCCGCGATCAGGAAGCCGAAGATGTATCCGCCCGTGACACCCGTGAGCGTCTCGGGGCCGGCCTGGAAGTTGGAGAACACATGGAGGCCCGCGGTGCCCATGCCGATGTACATCCCCTGGCTGATGCCGCCCCACCACTTGCCGAGGACGACCCCGGCCAGCAGGACCGTGAAGACCTGCAGGGTTATCGGGACCGGGGAGCCCACGTATATCCTGACCTGGGCCGCGACGGCCGTCAGGATGGCGAAGGCCAAGCTCAGGGAGGCCTTCAGCTTCCAGTCGAGCTCGTTCCTGACCTCGAAAGCGTGCTTCCGCGCGTACTGGTACTTGTTCACGTATCCGTTGATGTTGATGGACATGGTGTCAACCCGTTCCGGGAAATGGGTTGACGCTATTTGAAGGTTTTGCAGAGCAACGTAGGAAATCAATAAGACCTAGCCCCGCTTTCGGGTCCATGTCCCTGATGATTTGGAGGATGACGATGCCCGAGGAGCCCGTGAAATTCCCGTGCGAGGACTTCGAGCTCGAAGGCATCCTCCATCTCCCCGACGGGAGGGCCCGCAGGGGCATATCGGTCGTCGTTGCCCATCCGCATCCGATGTTCGGCGGGTCCATGGAGAACATGTTGGTCCAGCGCATATGCGAGGCCATCGGCTCCCGCGGGGTCCGCTGTCTCAGGTTCAACTTCAGGGGCGTGGGGGCGAGCGGCGGTTTCCACAACAGGGGCGTCGGCGAGGTCGAGGATGTCCTGGCGGCAATGAGGTACATGCGAGGCAAGGGCAAGAAGGCCGAGGTGGGTCTCGCCGGCTACTCCTTTGGCGCCAGCATGGCGGTGCTGGCGGCCCGCAAGGACAAGAGGGTCAAGCGCGTAGCGTGCGTGGCCCTGCCGCTGGGCCTTGTGAACATCGGTCCGGCCGAGTTCCCGAGGGGCCAGAGGTTGCTCCTGATCGCGGGAAAGAGCGACGCCGTCGCACCGGCCGCGGACCTCAAGACCTTCGCAGACCTGTCCAAGGGGCGGGCAAGGCTCGAGGTGCTGCCCGGCGCGGACCATTTCTTCGGCGGAAGGACGGGCTTCGTCGGGAAGCTCGTGGCCGACTTCCTTGTCGGCGAGGACAAGTGACGCGGCCTAGAACAGGTATCCCCAGCTCTGCAGCCGGTCCGAATCTTCTGTCCATTTCTCCCCGATGTCGGTCCTGTAGAACATGTTGGGTATCATGATGTTGCTGACACGGTTGTAGGCCTGCTTCTTGGCGTCCGCCATCGTGTAGCCCGAGCCCGTGACTATGAGCGCGTAGCCCGACTGGCCCGCGAGCCTCCATTTCCCGTCCACGAGCTTGATGTCCGCGATGTGTATGCCCTCGGTGGCTGGCTTCTTGAGGATGACCACGGCGTCCTCGGAGTACTTCTTGAAGGCGTGCGGGTCGACGAAGGGGAACGGCGGGACGGCCACGACGACGCCGACCTGGAACCCCTTCTTGGTCTTGAACTCGTGGTTGTGCCCGTAGGCGAGCTGGTAGAGGAACAGGCCCCACTCGCTCGTGACGCCCTCCATCTGGATGCTGATGGTCGGGTAACCGAACCGTGACGTGAACTCGAGCGGGTAGATGCCCCGGTTGTTGACGATGCAATTGATGTCTATGTAGCCGACGTACTTGCTGGCCGTGAGCTTGTCCTTCATCTTGAGAAGGGTCTCCTCGAAGACCTTGTTGCGGTCGGCCCAGAACATGGAGGTCCCCATCTCGCCCGTGTTGGGGCCGATGTCACCGGGGAACATCCGCTTGTGCTCGAAGTTGATGTTGATGGGATGGACGAAGTCCGTGCCGTTGAAGAAGGCCCCGACGGCGATCTCCACGCCCGAGGCGTACTTCTGGAACTGGAAGGCCTTGAGCTTGTTCCCCCAGGAGGTCTTGTAGAGGTCCATGACCTCCAGCAGGTCCTTTCCGTCTTCGTCCTGGCCCACGTAGCTGAGCTCCTTCTCGTTCTGGGCCTTGCCGGAGGGCTTGACGACGTACCGGCCCGGGTTGTCCTTGAGGAACTTGAGGGCATCGTCGAAGTCCGTGAAGTCCCAGTGTGGCAGGATGTTTATACCCACGTCCTTCATCTCGTCCTGGCCGAAGTTGCGGTCGTCCTCGATCCTGTCCCCGTAGGCGCTCCCGCCGATCACGCCCTTGCCCTTGGCCCTGAGCTTGTCGGCCACCTCGCCGAAGCCGAGATCGTCGAAGACTATGACGTCGGCCCAGTCGATCAAGGACCGCCACTCGTCCACCTTCTCCAGGAAGCCGTCGCAGACGTCCCTCTCGGTCTTCTGGTGGATGTAGTACTTGACCATGTGACCTTCCTTCTTCACCTGCCAGGCGAGGTCCCCTATGAGCGCCTCGTCGGACACGAAGAGGAACTTCTTGGGCGGTCCCGATGCTGGCTGGAGCGGGATTGTGGGCATCTCCTGCGTCATGGTGGGGTAATTGACATCCATCGATTTAATCCTAACTAGAAACGCGACCGGCCACCAATAGCAAACCTTTTCTTATGCAAGGACCATGTTCATTTAGTTCGGAAGATGACCATGGCACCTCCATCTTATCCTCAATATGGCCCACCGCCCCCTTACTATCAGCCGGATCCCTACCAGCCGGGCCCATACCAGCCAGTTTACATGATGCCCGTCCAACCGATGGGATACTACAATCCCGTGGCCATCGAGGCGAAGAAGGCCGCGGACCTGGGATTGATGCTGGGGATACTGGCCTTCTTCGTCATGGGCGTAATCCTCGGCCCCATCGCCATATATTACGGCCTGAAGGCCCGGCGCCTCGACCCATCGCTCGGCCTCGGCGGGATAGTGTGCGGCTCCATCGCGCTCATCGCGAACCTATCGATATACATCATCTTCTTCTCCTTGATGATGATGTCCCCCTTCTATTAGGCATGCCGGGCCCCGAGGCCACGGGTTTATTGATGGAATATATGTAGAGTGCCCTCACAATAACCCTTTTAATCCCCCAAGCCAATCCGTGCCATGGAATTGATACCCGATAAGGTGAGAACATGCCTCTGGACGTGACCTTCCATCCGCTCGACGAGAACATTGCGATCAAGTACTATGTCAGAGGCCTCGAGGACGGGACCGGTGTCGTCGATTTCGACGGGCCGGGGAAAATCGTCCAGAAGAGGAAGATGGTCACCCTCGTTTCCGACTTCTTCCGGGCCGATGCCCAGGCAATCCTGGTCAACAAGCCCAGCATCAACACCGAGATGGTGCTTACGAGCAGGCCCTACTTCCTCAGCGTCGCGGACCCCAACGAGGTCGTGGGGGTCCTGAAGCTCCTGGACCAGGCCCAGACACCGGACGAGGTCTTCGACATATTCCACCGGCAGGCCGAGCACGTGGACTTCAACTTCGCGGGCGCCAAGGCGAACCAGAAGGCCCAGATATTGGCGCAGGCCGCGGCCATGCCCCAACTGGGCCAGCTCCAGATGCAGATGTACGACTGGCTCGACAAGAAGGTCTACAGGTACGCCATGTCCAGGTTCGTTGGCCTCTTCTCGGGCATGAAGATAGGCAAGTTCAGGCCCAAGCGGATGACGGCCCAGGAGGAGCAGTTCTTCAAGGCCGAGTCCAAGAGGAAGCCCGAGGATATCTCCATCGACATCGGGGCCACCTGCGGCCTGGATGTCGCGACCGTCATGATGGCCATGTACCCGCACTGGTCCTGCAAGCAGCTCGGCCTCACGGACCTCAAGGCGTGGGCGGACCATCTCTTCCCGACAATAGAGGGCCCGAACTACCTCTTCGCTGATCTGACGACCTACAACCTGCTCGAGCCCAATATCCCCAAGAGGGTCAGGCAGGGGACATCGGGCGGTGTCGTGAAGGCCCAGAACGTTGGGCATTTCCTGGACACCGTCAGGTCCTCCAGGGAGGACATCGTCAAGATATTCGACAGGGTCGGCCACTACAAGGACATGACCTACAGCCTCCTTGATCGGCTGACCGAGGTGGCCCAGTACTCGCTCCAGCGCGGCTTCGGCATCATCGAGGCCGCCGGCGTGACGATGCCCTATTGAACAGCATCCTGACGACTGTCGGGATTATCATCAATTTTATATATCACACCGTGTATTTGAGGGCACTATCTATGCGAACGCTGGTGTGAAGAATGCCATCTACTACGAAATGCAAGCATTGCGGGAAGGACGTCAAGGTGGACTGGAACCTGTGCCCCTGGTGCGGCTGGGCCGTCATCCGGGAGAGCGACCAGGTGTCCGGCATCATCTTCGTCATCGGAGAGAGAAAGAAGATACGCAAGGCCGCTGAGACCATGGCCGGATTCAAGGCCGTCAAGGACGTGTTCTGCGTGACGGGCGAGGCGGACATAACCATCAAGGCCATGGCCCCGACATTCGACGAGCTCAGGGCCTTCGTCATGGATTCCATTGGCGGCGTCGACGGCGTCCTGGACACGAGGACGTACATGGTCGTCTCGAGCCTCAAGGAGCTCAGCGAGAACGTGCCCGACCCGGGCAAGGACCCGGTCAGGACCATCATCCTGCTGAAGGTGGACCAGGCACGGAGGCAGGCCCTGGCGGAGACCCTCATCAAGCAGAGGTTCGTCGAGGACGTCCTCCAGGTCACGGGCGATGCGGACCTTGTTGTCAAGTGCATGTTCCCGATCTACAGCGAGATGAGGAAGTTCGTCGCCGAGACCGTCGGCACGCTGCCGGGCATCCGGGAGCAGAAGACCTTCATGGCCGTCACGATCTTTAAGGAGCACGGCAAGGCCACGTCCGAGGTCCCCAAGTCCCAGAACATCCCGAAGGACGTCTACTTCAAGAGGCCTCAGAACGAGCAGGAGATCATGAACGTGCTGACGAACCTGCCCAGGGGGGTCCCGTCGTCCCTTTGGGGACTGGCGGTGGACGAACTCGCCACCGAGATCCTCAAGTCCGAGTACGCCCTGACGCCCTCGGGGGCGCCACTGGTCCAGATCCGGGGCAAGTGGTACCGTGGGGACGTCGAGGACGTGAGCACGTACCTCCAGGCGTACGAAGGCGACGTTATCAAGAAGAAGTAGGACATTATTAAAAAATATTGAGGGGCCCAGGGCCGTTGAGGCCCTGGGACCCGCCCTTGTTTTTCTCGACCGACAATGTCTAGCTGCTGGTTCCCCGCTTGTCCAGGGCCATGAGCATCTCGTCGACCTTCTTCTCGAGCTCCTTGATCCTCTCCTCGTTCTTCTCGATGGTCTCGAGTATCTCCTCGAACCTCTTCTCCTGCACATCCAGCTTCTCGACGTACTTGGACCGCAGCTTCTGTTCCTGGTTCGAGCTTCCCAAGGCGTTCATGTTGCTCCTCAGGCGCGACTGCTCCTCCTGGATCCGGCCCCGCTCGTTGAGCAGGTCGTTGTTCTGCCGGCGCAGGTCATTTATCATTATCTGGACATCCAGGATGTCCTTGACATCCTTGAAGTCCCTCTTCGTAATGAGGTTGTTGTCGATGTAGTACTTCATCGTGGACATGTCCTGCGTCCGGATCTCCTCGGAGTAGAACCGGGTCATCAGCTCCCGGACCTTGAACTTCGATGCGGTCTTGCCGTCGATTTTGAACTTCCACCGGTAGTAGCTCTCGGTAGTGTCCGTCGGCTTCTGGGTAATTTTGTCGTCGATCTTGTAGTCTGTCTTCCGGTGCTCCAGCACGAAGTCGATGAAGTCCTTCTTCTTGTTCTGCACCTCGTACTCGCACTCCTTCCACTCGAGGTGCTCCTTCTGCAGGTACCTGCCGGCGATGCTGACCATCTTCAGGTCGCTGCCGCTGTCGTACTTCTCGTGGACGATGACGCCGAGGTCCACGGAATATGCGACGTGGTTCTCGCTGTCCACCGTCGTGTATGGCAGGATGGCCTCGCCGACATAGGTCCCCTCGTCGAGCACCAGGATGGGCCCGCGTTCGAGGACTGCCCCGGTGTTGTTCTTCAGCTTCATCGTGACTACCGGGTTCACGGGCATCTTCTCGTTGTTGTAGATGTGCTCCTTGTTGCAGGTTATCGGGCACTGCAGTATCGGCACCATTGCGCTCTGGCCGCGCTTCACGGTGACCGGCGTGTCAATGTCGTACTTGAAGAATTCGCCCATCTCCACCGTCTTGGTCTGAACTGCCTGAGATGCGGCGAACATCTCCGACGGCGGTGGTGGCGGTGCCTGACAGGGCATCGACATGGGGGCCATCGCGCGCCTGGACATTTTTGCTTCCTTGGCGAAGCTCGCGGTCGAGCATGGTCCTGCGGCCTCGCCTCTGGGCGCCTCGTCGGCGCCGTAGGCCTGGGCCTCCATGTCCTTCATGGCCAGCTGCTCCATCCCGCCTTCGAGCTCCACCGGTGCGGAGACTGTCCTGACCTCCTCGCGGACGATCGGCCTCGGGACGATCCTTGGGGTGTAGATGTCGTAGATGAAGGATATCGGTTTCCCGGCAACGAGGCTCAGGCTGATGTCCTTCAGGTCCTCGTCCAGCTTGTTGTCGATTATGCCCCATCCCTGGAGTATCGTCTCCCTCTTGTCGAACGCAAGCCTGTAGCTCACGCGCCAGGAGGGCATTGCCATGATGTAGCTTATCTTTAGATCGTGCTGGCCCCCTTCGAAAAAGATGGTCACGCCCTTGGTGTTCTTCTTCCGCTGCGATGTAACGGCCTCGAGGAAGAAATCCAGGTCCGACATGGCCTCGGTGTCCGTTATCTTGAATTTCATTATCTTCTCGATGTCGACGGTCAGGAGGTTGTTATCCTTGTCCTTGATAAGGACATAGTCCTTGACCGTTGACATTGGCGAGTTCGGGATAATCTGCTGCGGCGTCGTCGGCCCCGGCATGATGGTCACGGTCTTACCTTCCTGTGTCCCGACGACGGTGCCCTCGACCTCTCCATCAGGAGTGTCGAGCTTTACAGTATAGCCCTTGAGTTGTCTCAAGAGGCCGATGAGTGCCTGCTGGTCCGGGACATTTATGGCCTTCTCGGCCATCAGGATTGAGATGTCCTCTCCAGTTTCGTAGGAGACGCCTGTGACGCGGCCCTTGCCAGTGTCGAATATGCAAAGGCTCTTCAAGATGTCGTCCATCGTGTCCTTCTTGAAGTTCAGCTTCATCGGCTCGTCGCTGTCGAACTTCTGCCCACGCTCTATGAACCCTACTCCGTGCTTGTATAGAACCATCCTCTTTACCGGTATCGTCATTATTCTCCCCCCGATGCTCTAAAAGGTAGAACGGGAATAGGCCTTAGACCCATTTAAAGATTCACATAGTATGGTATCATGGAAGTAAGAAAATAACGAAGGGCCCGGGGCCTTGATGGCCCCGGACCCGACCTTGCTCTTCTCGATAACTCAAGTTCAGCTGCTCGTGCCCCGCTTGTCCAGGGCCATGAGCATCTCGTCGACCTTCTTCTCGAGTTCCTTGATCCTCTCCTCGTTCTTCTCGATGGTCTCGAGTATCTCCTCGAACCTCTTCTCCTGCACATCCAGCTTCTCGACGTACTTGGACCGCAGTTTCTGCTCCTGGTTCGAGCTTCCCAGGGAGTTCATGTTGCTCCTCAGGCGCGACTGCTCCTCCTGGATCCGGCCCCTCTCGGTCATGAGGTCGTTGTTCTGCCGGCGCAGGTCGTTTATCATTATCTGGACATCGAGGATGTCCTTGACATCCTTGAAGTCCCTCTTCGTGATGAGGTTGTTGTCGATGTAGTACTTCATCGTCGACATATCCTGCGTCCGGATCTCCTCGGAGTAGAACCGTGTCATCAGCTCCCGGACCTTGAACTTGGATGCAGTCTTGCCTTCGATCTTGAACTTCCACCGGTAGTAGCTCTCGGTCGTGTCTGTCGGCTTCTGGGTGATCTTTTCGTCTATCTTGTAGTCGGTCTTCCGGTGCTCCAGCACGAAGTCGATGCCGTCCTTCTTCTTGTTCTGCACCTCGTACTCGCATTCCTTCCACTCGAGGTGCTCCTTCTGCAGGTACCTGCCAGCGATACTGACCATCTTCAGGTCGCTGCCGCTGTTGTAATTCTCGTGGACGATGACGCCGAGGTCCACGGAGTAGGCAACGTGGTTCTCGCTGTCCACCGTCGTATAAGGCAGGATGGCCTCGCCGACATAGGTCCCCTCGTCGAGGACCAGGATGGGCCCGCGTTCGAGGACCGCTCCGGTGTTGTTCTTCAGCTTCATTGTCACAACAGGGTTCACGGGCATCTTCTCGTTGTTGTAGATGTGCTCCTTGTTGCAGGTTATCGGGCACTGCAGTATCGGCACCATGGCGCTCTGACCGCGCTTCACGGTGACCGGCGTGTCGATGTCGTACTTGAAGAACTCGCCCATCTCCACCGTCTTTGTCTGCACGGCTGGGGACGCTTTGAACATGTCCCCTGGGGCTGGCGGTTCCATCATTGGCATTCCACCTGCGGCCCGTGACATGCACGGGGCCGCCATGGCCATTTTCTTCCTTGGGGCCATCTCGGACTTGCACACATCGTCCCTCGCGTCATATGAGGCCTCCTCTTCGGCCCTCAGCTCGGTCGAGGCCAGCTGCTCCACGCCGCTCTCGAGCTCCACCGGCGCGGAAACGGTCCTGACCTCCTCACGGACGATCGGCCTCGGGACGATCCTCGGCGTGTAGATGTCGTATATGAACGAGATTGGCTTCCCGGCCACCAGGCTCAGGCTTATGTCCTTAAGGTCCTCGTCCAGCTTGTTGTCGATGATGCCCCATCCCTGCAGGACGGTCTCCCTCTTGTCGAAAGCGAGCCTGTAGCTAACGCGCCAGGAAGGCATTGCCATGATGTAACTGACCTTCAGGTCATGTTCACCGCCCTCGAGGAATATGGTAACGGCCTTTGTGTTCTTCTTCCTCAGGGATGTTATGGCGTCGAGGTAGAAGTCGAGGTCCGACATGGCCTCAGGGTCCGTTATCTTGAACTTGATTATCTTCTCGATGTCGATGGAGCTGAGGTTCCCGTCCTTGTCCTTCATGAGGACATAGTCCTTCACCGTGGACATGGGCATGTTCGGCACGGTCTGCTGCGGCGTCGAGGGCCCCGGCATGATGGTCACCGTCTTGCCCTCCTGGGTCCCGACGACCGTGCCCTCGACATCCCCCTCAGGGGTCTCGAGCTTCACGGTGTAGCCCTTGAGCTGCCTCATGAGGCCGATCAGGGCCTGCTGGTCCGGGACCGTGATGGCCTTCTCGGCCAGCTGGACGGCGATGTCCTCGCCGGTCTCGTAGGACACGCCCGTGACGCGGCCCTTGCCAGTATCGAATATGCAAAGGCTCTTCAGGATGTCGTCCATGGTGTCCTTCTTGAAGTTCAGCTTCAGCGGCTCGTCGTTGCCGATCTTCAGCCCGCGCTCTATGAACCCTACTCCATGTTTGTACAGGACCATTCTCTTTACCGGTAATGACATGTCTTCTTCCCCCACAAAGCCTCATTGACAGAGGTAGAACAGGATAGAGAGCAAATCCCATTTAAAGATTGAGGTCTCTGACAACTGACGTCGAAAATGGAAAAATGGGAAAAAAATAAAGAATTATTAGAAGGACCGGGCCGCTCAGCCCATCTTCTTCAAGAGCTCTTCGATCTGGACCTCGATTTCCTTGATCTTCTCCTGGTCCTTCTTTATCTGGGCCTCGATGTCCTCGAACCTCTTCTCTTGGCCGTCGAGCTTCTCGATGTACTTGGCCCTGAGCTTCTCCTCCTGGGTCGAGCGTCCTAGGGCGTTCATATTGCTCCTGAGCCGGCCCTGTTCCTCGTTGATCCTGCTCCGCTCGGTGTTCAGGTCGGCGATCTCCTTGTTTATCCGGTTTATCTCGATCTGCAGGTCGATGACGGCCTTGACATCGGCGAAGTCCCTCTTGTTGATGAAGTTGTTGTTGAGGTAATACTTCAGCGTCTCGAGGCCCATGGTCCTGATGGCCTCGGAGTACAACCTCGTCGTGACCTCCCGGACCTTGAACTTGGAGGCGGTCTTCCCTTCGATCTTGAACTTCCACCGGTAGTAGCTCTCGGTCGTGTCCGTCGGCTTCTGGGTCACCTTTTCGTCTATCTTGTAGTCGGTCTTCCTGTGCTCCAGCACGAAGTCGATGCCGTCCTTCTTCTTGTTCTGCACATCGTACTCGCACTCCTTCCATTCGAGGTGCTCCTTCTGCAGGTAACGGTTCGCGATACGGATGGTCCTGAGCTCGCTGCCGCTGTTGTACTTCTCGTTGACGATCACGCCCAGGTCCACCGAATAGGCCAGGTGGTTCTCGCTTTCCATCGAAGTGTATGGGAGGATGGCCTCGCCGACGTAGGTGTTCTCGTCGAGGACCAGGATGGGGCCCCTCTCGAGGACGGCCCCCGTGTCGTTCTTTATCTTCATTGTCACGACCGGGTTCTTGGGCATCTTCTCGTTGTTGTAGACGTGCTCCTTGATGCAGGTTATCTTGCTCTGGAGGATGGGCACCATTGCGCTCTGGCCGCGCTTCACGGTGACCGGCGTGTCGATGTCGTACTTGAAGAACTCGCCCATCTCGACCGTCTTGGTCTGCACTGCTGGGGAGGCCGCGAACACCTCGCCCGACGATGGGGTCGTGGATCCAACACCGCGGGCCCTGGCGCCGTGGCCGTAGGCCCGGCTGTCGTCCATCTTGGCCTTTTGCAGCACCATCGGCCGTTCCTCCATGCATTCTGACAGCTTCATGTCCTCACCCGCCCGCTCCCGCTCAGGTTGCATGTCAGCGTCCATGAGCGCCTCGGCGCCGCTTTCGAGCTCGACGGGCGCGGAAACGGTCCTGACCTCCTCGCGAACGATGGGCCTCGGGACAATCCTCGGCGTGTAGATGTCATAGATGAACGAGATCGGCTTTCCGGCCACGAGGCTCAGGCGTATGTCCTTGAGGTCCTCGTCCAGCTTGTTGTCGATGATGCCCCATCCCTGGAGGATCGTCTCCTTCTTGTCGAAGGCCAGCCTGTAGCTCACCCGCCAGGAGGGCATGCTCATGATGTAGCTGACCTTCAGCTCGTGGTTCCCGCCCTCGAGGAAGATGGTCACGGCCTTGGTGTTCTTCTTCCTCAGGGATGTTATAGCGTCGAGATAGAAGTCCAGGTCCGACTTGGCCTCCTCGTCAAGTATGTGGAACTTGACGATGCGCTCGATGTCGATGGCCCTCATGCCGCCCGTCTTGTCCTTCAGCAGGACGTAGTCCTTGACCGTGGCCATGGGCTGGCTCGGCACGGTCTGCTGCGGCGTCGATGGCCCCGGCATGATGGTGACCGTCTTGCCCTCCTGGGTCCCCACGACCGTTCCCTCGAGGTCCCCCTCGACGGTCTCCAGCTTGACGGCGTAGCCCTTCAGCTGCCTCATGAGGCCGATCAGGGCCTGCTGCTCAGGGACCGTGATGGCCTTCTCGGCCAGCTGGACAGCGATGTCCTCGCCTGTCTCGTAGGAGAGCCCGGTGACGCGGCCCTTGCCCATGTCGAATATGCAAAGGCTCTTCAGGATATCGTCCATGGTGTCCCGCTTGAAGCTGAGCTTTATGGGGTCGTTCCCCGCAAAGGAATCCCCGCGTTCGATGAAGCCGACGCCGTGCTTGTACAAGACCATCCTCTTGACCGGTAATGACATAGCCTATCCCCCCGCCTATGACGGTGAAAGGAGGGAAGGGGCAGGGACGATTTAAACATTGTCAAGCCGGCTCGGTTAGGATTATCTCCAGGAATGCAGTTACAGTGGTCGGTGATGTGATGGCGAACAAGGCCCCTGTCAAGAAGGAAGCGAAGGGAGGCATCAAGCACTACCCGTACACCGAGATCGAGGCGAAGCCGGTCGTGATGGAGGGCGCCGACAAGGCCCGGATGCGGCTCGTCATAGGCAAGGACCACGGCGCGCCGAACTTCTACATGAGAATCTTCGAGGTGGAGCCGGGCGGCCACACGCCCTACCACCAGCACCCATTCGAGCACGAGAACTACATCATGGACGGGAAGGGGGAGCTCGTGAAGGAGGACGGCAAGGAGCCCCTGAAGCCCGGCGACATCGTGTTCATACCGGGAGGCGTGATGCACCAGTACCGCAACGCGGGCAAGGAGGTCTTCCGGTTCATCTGCCTAATCCCCAAGCAAGATTGAGGCGGGCCGCCCCCGTGGGCCCGTTCTAATGGATTTTTTGAGAATATACCATAGTAACAATAATAACGCTCTATTCTAATCCATTCCCGTCCGTGGTAGATGGAACGAGGTCGGTACTATGGTCCGAAGGAACGATGGCATGGGAACGCTCACGAAGGTCGCGGTCGTCCTGCTCGTCACGCTGTTCGTGCTCCCCCTCAACGCTATGGGAGCCTCCGACAACTGGATGGGACCGAACGCCGCGCCGCTAGGGACCGGTTCAAGGGCCGGAGGGAACGTCACCGTCAACGGGACCATCCGCGACGCAGCACAGCACGCGCCGTGGGGCGCGTTCGTGCTGGCCCTGAACGCGACGAATATGTCGCTCGTGAACTACAACATCACATTCACGGGCAACTATTCACTGAGCCTGGCCAAGGGCTATACCTACCTGCTCTACATGGTCCCGTTCTCGGGCGCGAACCTGAACGGGTACTCGCTCCACGGGTTCTTCCCCATCGCGAGGTACATAGATGTCAAGGCGGCGCTCATATCGAACTTCACCATCACGCCGGCCTACGACCTCATCCTGAAGGGGACCGATGCGAGCCATGCCCTCGTCAACAGCACCCAGTTCACCAACACGCACTGGTCCACCAAGCTCGACGACAGGAACGCCTTCGCCATTTGGGACAGCGTGGACAACGGCCTGGGAACGAAGCTGCCCGTGGCGCTGATCCCCCTGAACGAGGCCAGGGACCTTTGGTTCCAGTGGCTTGTGCCCGGGTACGGCAATGCCGTGGTGCACCTCGATAACAACGGGACCGGCTACAAGGGGCTGGTCCAGGGTGCTCGGTTCGTGGACGTGAACGCCGACCTGGCCTACACGCAGCGGGCCAGGGAGAATGCGCTATGGAACAAGTATTACAACGCAGGCTACAACATCTCGAGCGGAACGAGCGGCCATATCACGAACGCATCCTACGCCTGCGACCAGGCCCAGCTCAACACCGGGACCACCAGGCTCGATTTCCTTGACAAGTGCTCGGCCGAGTCCATCCTTGCCGTAGAGGGCCTCGAGCTCGATCGGGCCCAAAAGGACATCGAGACCAACCGCAAGGGCGTAATCAACGTGACGGTCAAGGAGGCCGGCGGACTGCCCGTCGAGGGGGTCCAGGTGACGTACAACGAGACGAGCCACGATTTCCTGTTCGGCGTCTTCGACAACCTCAAGGAGGCGGGCCTCCAGAGGTTCCAGCAGTGCCATGATATCGGCGTGAACTATGCAACATCCGGGTTCTACTGGATCGGAACGGAACCGACCGAGGGCAACATCCCGTACCAGACGATAAACGACACCTGGGGCATCCGGGTGCTGACCGACATGGGCTACACGCTCCATGCGCACGCGCTCATCTACATGATGGACCTCGTCACGCCGCCTTACATGAAGGCCAAGAACTTCACAAGCTACAACGCATCTGTGTACCAGCATGTCTACGCCCTCGTGCACGCCTACAAGGACAGGATCCACATCTGGAACGTAGTGAACGAGGCCAACGGGAAGGGCGCCAGCGGCGGGTGGTCCAAGACCCAGGTCCTGCAGATCATAAAGACGGGCCTCAAGGCCATAAAGGACGCTGACCCGGACGGCCAGATCATCGTGAACAACCCGTTCGACTGGTTCGGCCAGTCCGGCTCGATGGGGTACCTGATCGAGAACTTCGACAACTACACAATTTCGATCACGGACTACCTCGACCTGCTGAAATCCGCAGGCCTGGACTTCGACATCATTGGCCAGCAGATGTACAACGGCGGGTACTCCTCGTTCTTCGAGAAGTACGGCGTGGGGCCGGGGATGCCGGTGTCCACGATGGACCTGGGCTTCCAGTCCTATGTGTTCGACTCGCTGTCCAAGTACAACAAGACCATCTTCATGAGCGAGCTCTCGGTCTCGGGCATGTGGAACAACAGCTGGAAGGACGCCGGCTACTGGCATGCAAAATGGGACCCGAACGTCCAGGCCGAGTACCTCAAGGCGATATACACGATCGGGTTCTCGAAGAAGATGGTCCAGTCGCTCACCTGGTGGGACCTGGACGACAACACCTCGTTCCTCGACGGCGGGGCCCTGTTCGACACCAAGATGAGGCCCAAGCCTGCGTTCTATGCCATGAGGGACCTAATCGCCAGCTGGACCACGAACGGGAACGGGACCACCGACCAGGACGGGGGCCTCGGCTTCAGCGGCTTCGCCGGGGACTACAACATCACGGTCACGTGGAAGGGCCATACCAAGGTCATCAAGCAGCATGTCGACGAGAGGAAGACGCACCAGCTGAACGTGACCTTCACCGAGGACGTGATAAAACCGGACCTTGTGATCCATCCCTATGAGGCCCAGGCGATCACGAGCGATTACAACACGACCGGCCATGTGCAGGTCAACGCCATCGTCAGGAACGAGGGCGAGAAGGACGCCATCAACGTCACCGTTAGGCTGGTCCGGGGCAGCCTGGCCAACGCGACGGTGCTGAACGGGACCGTCCTGCCGTCCCTGGCCAAAGGGGCCTACAGGGCCATCGGGTTCAGCTGGAACGCATCCGATGTTTTCGGGAACCAGACAGTATATCTGCTCGTCGACCCGGAGAACAACATCACCGAGCTGAACGAGAGCAACAACAACGTCAGCGTCTTCGTGGAGCTGCCCATCCCGAGCTGGGGCCATCTCAAGGTCTCGGTCGTGGGCGCGGCCGACGGGAGACCGCTGGCCAATGCCACCGTGCGGGTCCTGCTCCTGAACGGGACCCTGTATGCCCGGGGCAAGGCCGGCATCGACGGCAACGTGACCTTCCGGAAGGTTCCGCTGGCCTGCTACAAGGTCGAGGCCGAGAAGCAGCTGTTCGTTCCCGGGAACGTGACCGTGTGCACCAAGACCGTCGTGACGGTGGATGCCACTGTCCGGCTCGCGGCGATCACCTGGGGCGGCGTCACGGGGACCATCTACGACAACGAGACGCTGAAGGGGATGCCCGGGGCCACCGTAAGGCTTGCGGGGCTCAACATGACCACGCAGACGAGCCTGGACGGGACCTACGGCTTCCTGAACATCCCGGTGGGGACCTACAACA
>Ga0315282_10007269_pt1 | contig 18248 bp, 14 predicted proteins | sample YL17G07_20_MG_FD_203693 | JGI IMG/M metagenome (GOLD analysis project Ga0315282, IMG submission 203693) | Sediment microbial communities from Yellowstone Lake, YNP, Wyoming, USA - YL17G07_20 | ecosystem: Environmental > Aquatic > Freshwater > Lake > Sediment | place: USA: Wyoming | collected...
ACAACTGGTCGTCAATAGTGATTATTGATAAGGGCAGTTACAGTGGCATAAAGCGTGGTTTTGTGGTTATTAATTATTTGGGGTTGGTCGGCCGGGTTATTGAGACAGGAGATTCCACAAGCAGGATAATGCTTATTAATGACCCCAGCCTTGGCGTTTCAGCTATAGTCCAACGTAGCCGTCAAGAGGGTCTTGTGTCCGGCACTCTGGGACGCTCTTTGATTATGAAGTATCTACCCAAAGATGCCGATATACGGGTTTCCGATTTAATTATAACTTCTGGTCTAACCGAAGCTTATCCCAAAGGTTTACTAATAGGCAGTGTGGTTAATATCGGAGAGGAATTTTCAGGATTAAGCCGCTATTGCCAAATAAAGCCGGCAGTTAACCTGTCTAGCATTGAGGAGGTATTAATAATTATCCCATGAAGCATTTCATTTTTATAGCCACTATTATTATCTTTGCATTATTGCAGGCAACTATTTTGAATTACGTTAATATATTTAATGCAAAACCGGATCTTCTTTTAATCAGTGTAATTATTGCCAGCCTATATTTTGAACCGTTATGGGCTATATCTTTAAGCATCTTCGCCGGAGTTCTAAAAGATATTTTTTCTGTAAATGTATTTGGTATAAATACCATCCTTTTCTTTTTATGGAGTTTTTTAATTATAAAATTATCTAGAGAAATATCATTCGATAGTAATTATGTCCGTTTGGTATTTATTTTCATCATTGCGATACTCAATAATATAATTACGAGATTAATATTTCTATTCTTAGGTAATTTTATTTCCTTAGGGCTATTCTTACGTATTACATTCATCGGGTCTTTATATACCGCATTAATTTTTCCTCTGGCATTAAAGTTTGTGCAAACCTTATCGATTAGAGAACAGTAAGTCCGTTAAGCAAAGTCAAAATGAGAGTAAAAATTACCAGCTGGATACTAATCTTTGGTTTCTTATTCCTGGCTTTTAATGTTCTAAATATCGAAGTTATACAAGGAAAAAAATTTAAAAACTTAAGTAACCAAAATTGTATAAGGCTTATACCGCAGGAGGGCAGCCGCGGAAGGATCCTTGACCGCCTGGGTAATATTATTGTAGATAATAATCTTTCCTATGATGTAATGATTTCACCTTATGAAAATGGCCAGATAAATAAAACATTGCTGGGTCTAGCTAATATTCTGAACGCGAATTTTAAAGACCTGAAGGATACATTCCGGAATAAATATATCGCTTCATTTATGCCCGTTACTATTGTAAGAAATATAGATGTAAAGAAGGCAATTGCTTTGGAAGAATTAAAACAGGACCTGGATAATATAATGATACAGCCCTACCCGTTAAGGAGTTATCCTTACGGAAGGCTTGCCTGCCATATTATAGGTTATTTAAACGAGATTGACCTTTGGCGTCTGACAAAATTGGCAAATTATGGCTATAAAACGAGGGATATAGTCGGCTTCGGCGGCGTGGAAGAAAAATACGATTATCTTCTGCGTCAAGAAGCAGGAGGATTATCTGTGGAAGTAGACCATCGCGGTAGATTAGTGAGTGTGTTGGGTTTTAAGCCGCCGCGAAACGGAAAAGATATACAATTAACCATAGATTTAAAAATACAAAAAATAGTTGAGGAGAATTTAAAGGGAAGAAACGGCAGCGTTATTCTGATGGACCCATACAGCGGTGAGATTATAGCTATGGCAAACAATCCGAATTTCGATCCCTCGGCATTTGTTAAGAAATCCGAGTCTTTAATCCATAATTTTTTTGCTGATTCCGATGCGCCTTTCATAAACCGTGCCATAAGCGGTGTTTATCCTGCGGGTTCGATTTTTAAATTAGTTGTAGCTACGGCAGCTCTTGAGACAGGAAAAATTAATTTATCTACGACATTTTCCTGCCCGGGAAGTACGTATATCGGAAAGCAAGAATTTTCTTGCTGGGATACGCATAACCTTCAGAATTTAAATAGCGCAATTATAAACTCCTGCAATGTCTTCTTCTACAGGACAGGCCTGCTTGTAGGAGCACAAACTATATATGATTATGCTATTAAATTTGGGTTTTCTCATCCTTCAGCAATTGATTTACCTTACGAAGCAGGCGGATTCGTGCCATCTCCTTTATTAAAAAAAATTTATAGATTTAAGAATTGGTTTGATGGCGATACGGCAAATCTTGCTATCGGTCAAGGAGAACTCTTAGTTACACCCATACAAATAATACGTATGATGACGGTATTCGCCAATAAAGGAACTCTGGTAACTCCTTATATTGTCAAAGCCATTGACGGTCAGGACCTCGCAATTCTTAAAAGAAAGGCCGTAAGACTGCCTTTAAAAGATAGCACTATAAATTATATAAGGCAGGGACTCAGAGGTGTTGTTGCCGATCCTAAGGGGACAGCTAATGCATTATCGAGCTTACCTGTTTCTGTTGCCGGTAAGACCGGAACTGCCCAGGTTCACCAAGGCTCGCCGCACGGTTGGTTTACGGGTTTTTTTCCTTATCAGGCGCCTAAGTTCGTTATATGCGTATTTCTGGAACATGGCGGCTCAGGCCATGCTTCTTCTCTAGTAGCGAAACAAATAATAGAGGGTATGATTAAGGAAGGATTGATTTAAAGCCTCTTAGGGGAAAAGGAGACGCAAATTTGAAGAATGTTAATATCACAATATTAATAATTGCTATTTTGATTGCCTTAACCGGCATTCTTTCTATCTACAGTAGCACTTATCAAAAAGAGGGTGAGTTTTGGCAATTAATATATAAGCGTCAGATATTATGGTTTATCTTGGGATTGATTCTTTTTCTGTTTATATCTAATTTTAATTATCGCCGTTTTTGGGATATGACCTATTTTTTATACGTATTCGCACTATTCTTATTATTCTTGGTATTTATCTTAGGTATCGTGCGTTTAGGTGCTCAGAGATGGCTAAGGTTTATCTGGTTTAATGTTCAGCCTTCGGAGATAGCAAAATTAGTTATTGTAATATTTTTAGCAAGATACTTTAGCACAAAATCGATTGATGATGTTTCCCTGCAGGTAAATAAAATGGGAATATTGCGCGCACTTATTTTACCGCTTTTATTTGTAGCTATTCCTATGGGTTTGATTATTGAACAACCGGATTTAGGCAGCAGCGCTATGTTACTCCTTATATTTATCACTATGCTGTATCTGGCGGGAGTAAGGTTCAGATACATATTTATATTTTTATTGATGATTATCGTATGTTTGCCCATATTATGGCACTTTTTGAGAGATTATCAAAGAGACAGACTGCTTGTATTTTTAAATCCTAATATAGACCCATTAGGCGCAGGCTATACCGTAATCCAGTCTAAGATTGCCATTGGTTCAGGCGGATTTTTTGGCAAGGGTTGGCTTTCAGGGACACAGAGCCAGTTACGTTTTCTGCCTGAGTCTCACACCGATTTTATCTTTGCTACTTTTGCTGAGGAATGGGGCTTTTTAGGAAGCTGCACAGTATTATTTTTGTATTATTTATTGATCAGGCAGGGTATTGCCATTGCCCGCAGGTCAGCTGATAATTTTGGCAGATTATTAGCGTTTGGAATTTCTCTAATGTTAGGCCTTCAAGTTTTTATTAACATTGCTATGAACTTGGGGCTGGCTCCGGTCGTAGGGTTGCCTCTGTCCTTAATGAGTTACGGCGGTTCATCCATGTTTTTAACTTTTATATCTCTAGGGATACTTTCCAATATTAATAAGACGAGGGCGGTGTTTTAGGGAAAACGTAAAACGCAAAGCGTAAAGCGCAAAACTAAAACGTAAAACTCAAAACGTTTTGAGTTTTAAACTTTAACTTTACGCTTTTCGCTTTACACTTTACACCTTACGCTTAGACTATGTACGAAGAAATTCTATTACAAGTCAATAAGCCCGGACGTTACATTGGTCAGGAATGGAATCTGCCTAAAAAAGACTTCGATAAAGCCGATATAAAGTTTGCCTTATGTTTCCCTGATTTATATGAAATAGGGATGAGCAACTTAGGCATAAGAATCATTTACGCTATATTAAATAATCTGCCTGATGTGGTATGCGAGCGGTTTTTTTCTTGCGCCCCGGATATGGAAAAGATATTACGCGATAAAAAGATGGAAATATATTCCCTGGAGTCTAAAAAAAGGCTTCAGGAATTCGACTTTGTAGGTTTTTCTCTGGGCCATGAATTAAACTATACTAACGTTTTAAATATCTTAGAATTAGGTTCAATTCCTTTAAAATCAACTTTCCGCAATCACAATTATCCATTAGTTATCGGCGGCGGGCCTTGCGCATTAAACCCTGAACCGCTGCATGAGTTCTTTGACTTATTCGTTCTTGGCGAAGCAGAGGAGGCAATTTTAGAGATAATCGATATTTACCGAAAGTGCAAGGTTAAATTTAAAGCATCCGGAATGAATAAACAGGATTTACTGGTTATGTTTTCTCATATCGAAGGAGTATATGCGCCAGCATTATATGAAGCACGATATAACCATGAAGGCAAAATAGAGGAGTTTAAGTCAAGAACGAATGGTATCCCTCCAAAGATTAAGAAACGTTTCATAAAAGATTTAAATAGTGCGTATTTCCCTTCTGATTGGTTGATTCCATATATCCAGATAGTCCATGACCGGATTACCTTAGAAATAATGCGCGGCTGTCCTAACAGCTGCCGTTTCTGCCAGGCAAGATCACAATATTTTCCGTTTAGGCAAAGAGAGCTGAATAATATATTAAATTTGGCGGATAGCACCTATAAACATACAGGTTATGAAGAGGTATCTTTATGCGGATTGTCGGTAAGCGACTTTTCGGGCATAGAAGAACTATTAAAGCGCTTAATCGGTTTATTTAAAGAAAATGCGGTAAGTATATCTTTGCCTTCGATAAAACCAAAGGCCATGATAGCTAATATTTCTTCATTAATAGCGAGTATAAAAAAAACCGGTCTTACCTTTGCTCCTGAAGCAGCCACGGAGAGGCTGCGAAAGATCCTTAACAAAGATTTCAATACAGAAGAATTCTTTAAGGTAGTCCAGCAGGTTTATATTTCCGGTTACCAGAGTATAAAACTTTATTTTATGATCGGGTTACCTTTTGAGAGTGAAGAAGATTTAGATGGCATTATTGACTTATCAAGCCGCACCCTGGAATTAAGGAAAAAGGTGGGTAAAAGGCTGGCACAAGTTAACCCCGCCCATACGCGCAGGGGCGGGGTTAATGTAAGCATAAATACACTGATACCTAAACCTCATACGCCATTTCAATGGCTTAAGATGGAGCAAATAGAGGGTATAAAATATAAACAGGATTACCTGAAAAGGAAAATAAGAAATACAAGATTGCGATTGAGCCTGCACAACCCTCAAATGAGTTTTTTGGAAGGAGTACTTTCCCGGGGGGACAGAAGATTAAGCCAGGTAATATTTAGCGCTTTTAGCAGAGGAGCAAGATTTGATGCCTGGGATAATTATTTTGTATTTGATAGATGGATGGATGCTTTTAAGGAATCAGATATAGACCCTAGTTTTTATTTACAGGATAAGTCAAAAGATGAGCTTCTGCCCTGGGATTTTTTAGATATAGGCATAAGTAAAGAAAGCCTGATTAAGGAAGCCGTTTACTAATGATATCTTTCTTGACGTTTTAGAAAAAATAAGATATAATAATTTTAATATGGTGCATAAGATTACATTAATATTAATCTCTTTTCTGTTATTCACGACTCTAATTCCTCATCCTGCTTTTTGTGCTACGCAGACAGTTGAATACCTCTGCGAAACAGGAATTAATTTTTATCGCGTAGGTAGATTTGATGATGCGCTTTTGGAGTTCAAGAAGGCGTTAATGATGGATCCTGCTAATCAAACTGCCAAGACGTATATAAATAATATATTTAAAGAGGAAATGCCGCCTATGCCGCAAAAAGAAAAACCGATTCTTGAAGCAGAAATTACAAAAGAACCCGTAGAACAATATACTAGAGAAGAAACAATAAACAAGGCATTGGACGGTCTTAGTAAAAAAGGAGTAATTTTGGTCCCTGTTTCTGCATTTGCCCAGACAAACTTTAGATGGGGTTCTTACCTTAGGCTCAGGCATGAGTATTGGAAGAACTGGAAAGATATGGATAATGACCAACTGGATAACCGCAATTTCTTTCGAATAAAAACTTCTCTTTGGGGGCAAGTAGATTACGACAAGGATTTAAGTTTATTCGCCAAGCTTAGCAATGAATTTAGGGCCCACACCTATTTTGGAGGCACCTCAGGTTCTTTTCCTGACAAGGCCTCCCAGAAAAAAGGGTATCACTTTGATATCAATGAGGTGGTTTTTGACAACCTTTATCTGGATGTAAAGAACTTCTTGAGTTTTCCTGTAGACCTGCGTTTAGGAAGGCAGGATTTTTTGGGCACTTACGGTGAAGGATTTTTGATTATGGATGGTACTCCTCAAGATGGTTCCAGGACATTTTATTTTAACGCTGCAAAAGCCTCCTGGCGCGTAGATGACAATAACACCTTAGATTTTATTTACATAAACGATCCTCGAGATGAGGAGTATTTGCCTGTGATAAACAGAGTAAAGCTTGTTCAGCAGAGCAATCCTCAATTAGATAAGGCCCCGCAGAACTTAAACACCACTGATGAAGAGGGATATGTTTTGTATTTAAAGAATAAGGCGATAAAAGATCTTGCCCTTGAGGGCTATTACATATTTAAACGAGAAGCAAAAGGCGGTGCGGGATTACAGGCAGAAAAAGGTAAGGTTAATACACTGGGTTCTTTTGTCAAATATAATTTTGCTCCTTGGGCCTTAAGGGGACAAATTGCCTCTCAGTTTGGCGACTATGGAAATAACGATAGGAAAGGATTGGGTGGCTACATTTACTTAGATAGGGATCTGGGTAAATTAGTCTGGGCCCCCAAGGCAAGCATAGGTTACGTTTATCTTTCTGGTGATGATAAGAAGACTTCTGACAATGAAGCCTGGGATCCTTTATTTTCCCGCTGGCCCTGGTTGTCAGAATTATACGTAATGAGCATGGCATCTGATGCAGGAGTGCTTGGCTATTGGACAAATTTAGCCATATGGAGAGCAGAGCTTGTGTTAAAACCTACTGCAAAAACAAAACTTAGTTTATGGTATAACTTCTTAAGAGCTAACGAACAGGCCACGGCTAGCGCAATCCTCTCTGGGGCAGGGAAGAATAGAGGGCATCTTCCTCAGGCCAAAATAGAATATTCTTTTAACAAGAATGTCTCTGCTTATTTTCTGGGAGAATATCTTTTCCCAGGAAACTTCTACAAAGACCATGATGGAGCCTTGTTCTTAAGGACAGAGCTACAACTTAAGTTCTGATTACCGAGAAAAAGAGAAACTTTGTTTTCCCGGTTTGTTAGATTTAGGGGAGGCGGTATCAGCTATAACCAGGACGCCATTTTTATTTGCCCTGGTTGTTCTTTGATTTTGCAGTATTTTTATTCTGATGTCATTTAGTTCTTTTACGCTCCAGTGAGATTCCGAGAAGAAATACCGCAGATTTTCCGCAATATTTTTTAACAAAATACTGGAAATAGTTATATTACAGTTATATTTAGGAATAGTTTTACAAAAAGTAAAAAAGGAGGAAAGATGAAATTTTTAAAATTAATCTTGGGCACCCTTTTTATTTTTAGTTTTCTTGTCACAGGTATTCAGGCCCAGACCAAAAAATTAGTAATTGGTACCATTCAAATTGTTGACCACCCAGATTTAAATTATAGCGTTGAAGGTTTTAAGGCAGCGCTTCAAAAAGCAGGTTATATAGAGGGACAAAATGTAGAATATATCATCAACAAGAATCCCAGTGGGAACCCAGATGAGGCAGCTAAAACCATAAAGGAGTATGTGGATAAACAAGTAAATATGATATTTGCGGTGACTGCTCCTTGTGCTCTTTCAGCAGTAAAAGCGACCTCCACCATTCCAATTGTATTTGCGGCTGTAAGAGACCCTGTAGAGACTGGTATAGTTAAGAGTATTGAGAAACCGGGTGTGAACGCTACCGGTGTAGTCTTGGTGTTTCCTATGTATAATCTTGTAAGATTAGCCAAGGAGATTATTCCGGGTATAAAACACATAACCTTCATTGAGGATAAGAATAATGTCTTAAAAGCAGATATGGAACAAAAGCTTTCTCGACAGGTTAAAGATTTGGAGTTAGAACTAAATGTAATTTATATCTCAAGCAAGGATGAGATGCATAGGGTGGTTGATTCTTTAAAGGGTAAGACTGGATGTATTGTGGTGAATAATAATATGGAAGTAATGAAGGCAATGGATAATGCAATCCAAGCTTGTCTTAGGAATAAGATTCCCCTTATTACTACTAATGAGCCTTCTGTTGAAAAGGGAGCTTTGGCTACCTCGGCTGTTGATTATTTAAAAGAAGGAAAGAAGGCAGGTGAGGTGGCAGTTAGGATACTTGAGGGTGCATCTCCTTCAACCATCCCTTTGCAGGAACCTGTTTCTTATCGCTTAGTTATAAATTTAAAAACTGCAGAGTCTCTAAATATGTATGTACCAATAAAATATCAAAGGATAGCGGATAGGTTAATAAAATAAAATGCTTTAAATTTTTCTAACTATTTAATTTAATAAAGAGAAAGGAGGAGAAGTGCATTATGAATAAAACAAACTTAACTGAATTCAGGAAATACTGCTCTCTGCTTTTGCTAGTCCTGATGGTTTTTGCAGGATTTAGTTTTACTCAAAAAGCACTGGCTCAAGAGGGCAAAAAGAGCCTGAAGGTTGGCCTGGCAGTATTGAAGGACAATACAGATTACAACGACGCCAGAAAAAATTTTGTGAGTGTTTTAGAAAGAGAAAAGGATTTGACAGTTGAGTTTGTCGCATTAGATGCCTCTGGAGATGTGGGAGCCTACAAGAAAGGCCTAGAGAAACTGGTCAATGACGACAAAGTTAACCTTATCTTTACTACGGGAACCAGGAGTACGCAACCCGCCGTCGAGATTGTGAAAGAAATCCCCGTTATTTTTACAGCTGTATATGATCCAGTAGGAGCAGGTATAGTAAAAAGCCTTGAGCATCCCGGTGGTAATTTTACTGGCACGCACTGCGCTGTTCCTACCGAAGCCCAAGTGAAGACGATAATGAATGTGCTTCCTGATGCGAAAAGTATAGGTATCGTCTATACCAAAAATGAGGCGAATGCCGAACTTCAGACTCAGGAGTTTAAGATGGTATGCGAAAACCGGGGCCTAAAAGTACTCACCTCTACTGTTTCTCTGGAATGTAAAACCGCAGATGAGATTGCAGAGGCTACTAAGAAATTAGTAGGAAAAGTAGATGTCCTTGTAGGGCATCAGGACACCTCTATGTCGCGCTATGGCAAGGGAATGCTAGATGTAGCAAGAGAAAATAAAATTCCTACCTATGTTACCTTAATGCAACTTCTTGACATCGGCGGGGTATTTTCCTTGGGCATAGATTTTAAAGCCCTTGGGGTTATTTCAGGTGAGCAGGCAGTGAAAATCTTAAGAGACAATATGAAACCTTCGGATATCCCGGTTGCCACAGATAAAAATTACTTCTTAATAATTAATCTTGCTGCGGCTAAAGAGATAGGGCTTGAGATACCTGTAAGGGTTTTAAGGTCAGCCAGTAAGTTAATGGAATAACCGAGATTATTAAAGTCTGGAGAGAAGAAATGAGACTGAGTTTTAGGTTAAGAGAAAAGCTAATGGTGATTACAACAATCATCGTTCTCTCATCCATTAGCGTTACTATATATTTTAATCTTAGGCACTTTATAAGAGTTTATAAAGAAAGCGTTTCAAGAAGGGTATTTGCTTGTAGCATAGGGTTAAGAGACGCTGTAGAGACTATAATTGAACTAGGGCTTAGGAAACCTCTTGGTGAATTAGTAGGGTTGAATGCAGAATGCCAGAAAATTGTAAAGACTATTCCTTATGCTAAATTTTGTTTTATTATGAGCCCTACCGGTAGAGTCTATTATCACAATCTTCCCGAAGAAGTAGATAAGGTGTACGTCGATTCAATCACTCAAAATGCCATCCGAGCCAGGGGAGAAACAGTCCAATTCTACAGAACTAAGCTTGGAGAGAAAATCTACGATTTTTCTGAACCCATTGTTGACCTTGATGGCGAACGAATAGGATTGATTCGCATAGGCGTTCTATCTACAATTATTGATAAGGAAGTCTTCGATATGATAACACGCGCTAGCTGGTTAGGAATACTCTTCGTGATTATTACTTGTATCGCAATTTTCTTTTTATCTAATTTTAGTATTTTAATACCCATAAGGAAGTTAATGGCAGGAGTTTCTAAGATTGGAAAAGGAGAGCTTGATAGCAAAATAGAATTAAAAACCAAAGATGAATTTAGCCAACTTGCCGAAGCATTTAATAAAATGGCCTCTGACCTAAAAGGCTCGATGGTTTCTATTGAAGTGTTAAGAGTATTGCAAGAGCGCTTTCAAGACGTTGCAGAGAGCACGAATGATTGGATTTGGGAGATAGACACTCAAGGTCGATACACCTATTCAAGTCTGGGAGCAGAGAAGATTCTTGGTTATAAACTCGAGGAAATATTGGGTAAATACTTTTATGATTTTTTCCATCCCGATGAACGAGAGGAACTAAAAAAAGCAGCATTTGAGACCTTTTCTAAAAAGGAAGAATTTAAGAGTTTCCTAAATCGAAACATAAAAAAAGATGGCCAAGTAGTAATTATTGAAACCAACGGAGTCCCTATCCTTAGTAAAGAGGGAGAATTGCTGGGATACCGGGGTGCTGACCGTGACATCACCGAGCGTAAAAAGGCCGAAGAAGCCCTTAAATCCGCCTACGACCAACTCAGAACCACCCAGGCCCGGATGATTCAAACTGCTAAGATGGCAGCAGTTGGCCAGCTGAGCGCCGGCGTTGCCCACGAGATAAATAATCCACTCGGCGGTATCTTAGGTTATGCTCAGTTTATCTTAAGTAAATTAGGAGGGCCTGAATTTACTGTGGATGATTTCAAGACCTGTCGGAAATATCTTGAGCAGATTGAGAGAGAATCTCAACGTTGTAAGCAGATTGTAGAGAGCCTACTTACCTTTTCTCGCAAATCAAGTGAGAAATTTGAATCAGTAGATGTAAAATCAACCATGGAGACTATTCTTTCTATTCTGAGGCGCTCATTAGAATTACAGAATATCAAGGTAACTATTGAATATGCACCCCAGCTTCTTCAAGTATTTGGTAATGTCAACAAACTCCAACAGGTCTTTACTAATATAATCATTAATACCCAACAGGCAATGCCTGAGGGTGGCGAGCTGATTATCTCTGCAAAGGTTGTTGAAAAGGATAAAAAGAAGAAAGTTGCAATTAGTTTTCAAGATACCGGCTGTGGAATCCCTAAGGAGAACTTAGGGGAAATCTTTGAGCCATTTTTTACCACTAAGCAGGAAATGAAGTCATTGGGTTTGGGCTTAGCCATTTGTTATGAGATTATCCAGGAACACAATGGTGAAATTTTAGTGGAAAGCGAAGTAGGTAAGGGGACTAAATTTACAATTATATTGCCTTGCAATGATAAACCTTAAGATTTCTACGATGGAAGAGCAGATAAGTATCCTTATAATCGATGATGAAGAAGTGATGCGTAACTTGCTCTACGATATTCTTACAGATGTCGGTTATAAGGTAGAAGCGGTATCTTGTGGTGATGAAGCAATTGAAAAAGTTCAACAGGACAAATTCTCTATAGTAGTTACTGATTTAAAGATGCCGGGCATGAATGGTATAGAAGTTATAAAGAAGCTCAAGGCCATAAATTCTGGTATCTGTGTAATTGTAATAACCGCTTATCCTTCGATAGAATCAGTGATTGAGGCAATGCATGAAGGAGCTTATGATTATATAATTAAGCCTTTTAATATTGAGGAATTAAGATTGGTTATCCGTAGAGCTGCTGAGCGGCAATACCTATTGCATGAGGCAGGCCAGAAGGAGCTTTATGGGGAGTTATCTATACTGGATGGCTTAACCGGTGTTTATAATCATCGCTATTTTCAAGAGGTACTGCCGCGTGAGATTGAACGTGCCAGGCGTTATAGACATCCAATTTGCCTTTTAATGATTGACCTTGATGACTTCAAAAAATATAACGATACCTATGGACATTTAGCCGGAGATAAACTGTTGCGAGAATTCGCTCAATTCTTTATAAGAGCAATTCGTGCTGCGGATACGGTATTTAGATACGGTGGAGAGGAGTTTGCTATTATTTATCCGGAGACTCCCAAACAAGGAGGTATAGAAGCTGCCAAGCGAATGTTAAATTTAACAAAAAAGAATATGCCTCTTTCCATAAGTATTGGTTTGAGTTGTTTCCCTGATGATGCCAAGAACAAAGATGACTTAATTAAAAGGGCTGATGAAGCGCTATATCAGGCAAAGCAATTGGGTAAGAATAGGATTTGTATCTTTGGTCAGAATAATGATAAAAGCAAATATTTTAATAGTTGATGATGAAGAGGTAATGCGCAGTCTTTTTACTGACCTGCTCAGTGAAGAAGGATGCGAGGTAACTTGTGTTGCTAACGGCAAAGAAGCGATTGAGCGGCTTAAAGAAAAATCTTTTCAGATCGCTTTTATTGATGTGCATATGCCTATAATGAACGGGGCTGAAACGGTAAGGGCAATTAGAGAATTGAGTCCTTCAACAGAGATTGTGATGATGGATTCCTTTCCGGATATATTTTTGGAACAGGCCTTAAAAGAAGGAGCAATAGCCTGTGTCCACAAGCCGTTTAATATTCAAGAAGTCATAGAAATAGTTGAAAATATAATCGCGGATGATAAAGGAAGGGTATAAGTTCGCAAAGTCTGACAGATAATTCAGCCGAAGAAAAGATGAGGTGAATAAATGTTTGAAGGCAATTTTCTGGTTATTGATGACGAAGAAGTAATTTGTAACCTCATCAGAGATACATTAACCGAAAAGGGTTATTCGGTGGTTTTTGTTTCCGATGCAAAAAAGGGCGTTGAGTTAGTTCAGTATAATAAATTTGACGTTGTCTTTTTGGATTTGCGTATGCCCGAGATGGATGGAATTGCGGTATTAAAAAAACTTAAGGAATACGGTCCCGATAACGTGGTGGTTATAATCACAGGGTACCCTTCTTTTGAAACAATCAGAGAATCTATGCATGAGGGTGCCTTTGACTATCTGGTTAAACCATTTGACCTTGAAGAGCTGGTATTTACCGCAAAGGGGGCGCTTGCTTTCAGCAGATTAAATCAAGAAAACAAGAAATTGCTGCAGCAGATTACTCAACAAAATATCGTGCTGGAAAAGAAGGTGTCAGAGAGGACTAAGGATATAAACAATCTTTACTGGGAGTTAAAAACCGCGTATATGACTACGATTAAGGCCTTGGCGAAGATTCTTGACGCCAGGGACTCTCGTATCCATAGCCACTCGGATAATGTGGTTAACTATGCGCTGAAGATTGCGGAGGGAATGGAATTGCCGGATAAAGAAGTAAATGATATCAGGGATGCCTGCGGGCTTTATAATCTGGTTAAGCTCAGCGCCCACGACGATTTGCTTAATAAGCCGGAAAAGCTGAGTGATAAAGATTGGGAAGAGATAAAATCGCATTCCCAAAAAAGCGTGGAGGTATTAAAACATTCGATTTTTTTAGATAATATTATTTATTTTATTAGGCAGCATCACGAGCACTACGACGGGAACGGTTATCCTAATGGTTTAAAGGCAGAACAGATTAAATTAGGGGCAAGGATAATAGCAGTGGCAGATGCCTTTGACGCCATGCTTTCCGAGAGGGATTACCGCAAGAAAGTGCTTAGCAAAGAGCAAGCAATCGAGGAGATTAAAAAGGGCTCGGGTACAAAATTTGACCCTAAAGTGATAGAAGCATTCTTGAGAATTGTAGATAAAATATAGCCCTCTTTCTTCGAATAGAAAGACTTAAATCCCCTTGCCTTTAATTCTCTCATACTTGTTTTTCTCATTTGTCACCTATTCTACTATCGGAAGTTATCCCTGTCAATTATTTTGACGCCTCGATTTTCACTCGGCGTCAACCATGAACAAAAGGAAGCCGATAAAATTGTTGCTATAATATAAAATAAGAGGTATAATTCAAATGAAGCCCAGACTTACGGAGCGTAAGCGAACGTAAGTCTGTGGCTGAATTTGATCCTTGACATTTCCCTATAGAATAAACTGTAGAAAAATGTCAAGGATCCATTCGTAGGCGGCTTCGCCTACAACTTACGTCGTTTCACTCCGTAAGTTGTCTACTCATGGAGGTTAAAATGGCGAAATATAAAAATCTTTCTTTATCTTCACAACGCCTTAAATATAAGTTAAATATTGCATTTTATCTTATGTTGGTTTTGCCTTTGCTTGTGAGTATATATCTTGTTTCAAATTATATAGTACCACGGGTAGGTCTTAAGTTAGATATACGTGCAACTATACTGATAAGCATATTTATTGCTTTGGCCGGTTTTTATGTGATAAAGGAAGTATTTGACCGTATCGTATCAGTCAGCAGAGAAGCCAAGTTAATAATTGCGGGAGATATCAACCACAGGGTAGAGGTCGAATACAAAGATGAGGTAGGGGATCTGGGCGAGGCATTGAATCAACTTACCCAGCGCATCCGTAGTAATATGGACGAATTGAAAGGTTATGGCGAAAAAAGCACAGAAATAAATCTTGAGATCCATAAACGCATCCTTATTCTTTCTAACCTGTTAGAGATAAGTTCTTTAATCTCTCGCGGCGATAAGTTAGAGAATATACTTAAATTCACTGTAGAAAAATCGCGCTCTTTAGCCAATTCTGATGCAGCATATTTGTTTATCAAAGACGAAGACTCCGATACCTTTTCTGTTAGAGAAAAGGTCGGCACAAATTCAGAGCACCTGTTACAACTTAAATTGAATCGTGACGATAAGGTATTTAATAAACTTATCGAAACAAATCAACCGTTAATATTAGATAAAGAAAATACTTTAACCGAAGATCTCAAAAAAGCCTTTTATGAAAATTTCAAATTTAATAGTACGCTCGCTATGCCTGTCAATTTAAAGGGCAGATTGGTAGGAATATTGGGCATAGGAAATAAAAGTGAAACTATCCTGTATAGAAAAAATGATAGAGAGTTGTTAGAATTTTTTGCTAAACAGATAGCTATTGCCATAAAAAATGATATATTGACGCAGCGGATAAGGGAGTTAGAGATAAAAGACCCACTAACAGGTTTATATAATGAAGTTTTTATTCGTAATCGTTTAGAAGAAGAGATAAAGAGGGCAATTATCTATCGCAGGCCCTGTGCTTTTATACTCCTGAATATCGATAATTTCCAGCAATTTCATAAAAATTTTGGCTTATTACAAGCCGAAGTTACATTAAAAAAGATTGCTTCTTTAATCCGTGACTCTTGTACTGAAGTTGACCGCGTAGCCAGAGTAGGGGATAATGAATTTGCCGTGGTATTACCGGAGAGAAATAAACGTCAGGCAAAAGAGATAGCTGAAGAGATCAGGAAAAAGATAGATTTGGCTTTTAGTAAAGAAAGGGATGTGAATAGAAAACTTACGGTTAGCGGAGGTGTAAGCGAGAATCCGCTTGACGGTGTAAACGCTGAGGAATTGATTACTAAGGCAAAGGAAGCACTTAATTTTGCCAAAACAGGTGGCAAAAATCGCATAGGAGTTTTTTCGCAGAAACTATAATGCCCATAAGAAAAATTGTAAACAAACAATTGGGAGAGTTACTTATAGAAGGGTGCGTCATTAATCAGCAACAGTTGGATAAGGCATTAACTGTTCAGAAAGAAAAAGGAGGCCTGATTGGTGAAGTATTAGTTGAATTGGGGTTTGTTAAGGAAGAAGATATTGCCCAGGCTTTAACCACCCAATATGGTTTTCCGTATCTACCTTTGGCTAACTATGAGATTAATCCTGAAATTGTCAATATCATTCCCAGCCGCGTTGCCCGGCAATACCTGCTTATCGCCATAGATAAAGTTGGCAATAATCTTACTCTGGCGATGTCCAATCCCCTTAACGGCCATGCAGTTGAAGACGTAGAATTGTTGTTAGGCTGCAGTATACAGATATTCGTTTCTACTTTATCCGATGTCAAAGGGGCAATTGAAAAATACTATAAAGATAAGGAATAAATCAGTAACTAGTAAATCAGTAACTAGTAACTGGTAATTAAAAGGCAAAAATCGCAAATGGTGATTTTTGAAAATAAAAATTACGGATTACCGATTACCGTATATCAGTTACAAAAAATTACTAGTTACTCGTTACTAGCTTACTAGTTACTAAAAACAATGGTTTCTTTAAAAGAGCGCCTTACCGAGCTGTTGATTAATAATAAGCTTATAACGCAAGAGCAATTGAATCAGGCATTAGAGGCCCAGAGTAAAAAAGGGGGTAAGCTTAGCGATATTATCGTAGATTTAAAATTTATTAAGGAAAATGAACTCATTTCAGTCTTAAGCGAAGGGCTGGGCGTCCCTTTAATTGATTTAAAGCGTTTCAAGATAGACTACGAAATAGTAAAAATCGTTCCTATTGATATTGTCCGTCGCTATCAGATAATTCCTATATCTAAGATGGGGGATACGATTACATTGGCAATGGCTGACCCTTTAAACATATTTGCCATTGATCATGTCGGAGCCCTCACCGGCTATAAAATAAACCCGATTATTTCACCGGGCGAAGATATATTACAAGCCATAGAATTATCTTACCCAGACACAACTAAAGGCATAATTGACAATTTGGTTAAAGAGATAGCAGTTTCTTCGATAGAATTTATAAAAGAAGAAAAAGAGATATTACCTACTGACCAGGAGTTAGACCGGATAAGCCGTGAGCCTCCTGTAATTAAAATTACCAATATGATACTCGAAGAAGCAATTAATAAAAAATCCTCAGATATACTTATCGAGCCATGGGATATAAAACTGAGGGTGCGTTTTCGTATTGACGGCGTATTGCATGAGGAACAAGCGCCTCCCAAGAGCATGCATCCCTCTATTGTTTCTCGAGTTAAGGTAATTTCAAATTTAAACATTGCCGAACATAGGCTTCCCCAGGACGGGCGTTTTAAGGTTAAGATTTTCGACCGCGAGATAGACTTCCGCGTATCGGTTCTTCCTTCCAGTCTCGGCGAGAAGGTCGCCATTCGTATATTAGATAAATCTCAAGCCATGCTTGATATAGAAAAACTGGGTTTTAGCGAAGAAACCGTTTCTAAATTAAAGAATGTAGCCAAATCACCGCACGGTATGATACTTGTGTGCGGGCCGACCGGTTCAGGAAAAACCACTACACTCTATTCGCTTTTAAAACTTGTAGATACCCCGGAAAAAAATATCGTTACAGTAGAGGACCCTGTGGAATATCAATTAGAAGGCATAAATCAGGTGACCGTAAGGCCACAGATAGGTTTGACTTTTGCCGGCGCTTTACGCTCTATATTAAGACAGGACCCGAATGTTATAATGATCGGTGAAATACGTGATTATGAAACCGTAGATATCGCCATTAAGAGCGCATTGACCGGCCACCTTGCGCTTTCCACTTTACATACAACCACTTCAAGCGGTGCTATTGTGCGCCTGGTTAATATGGGGCTTGAACCGTATCTGATTAATTCCTCTTTGATCTGCGTGCTTGCACAGAGGCTCGTGCGTAAAATCTGTTTTTACTGCAAGGAGAAATACACTCTGGAAAAAGAAATTATCGATACTTTAAAATTAAATACCGGCATAATAAAAAAATACGAATTCTTCCGCGGTAAAGGCTGCAACCACTGTTTTAATACAGGTTATAGCGGAAGGATGGGACTTGCTGAGATTTTATTATTAAGTGCTAAAATCCGGGAATTAATCTTAAGTCGCGCTCAGGAGCATATAATAAAACAAGAGGCGCGTAAAGAAGGCATGGGAACCTTAAGGGAAGAGGGTATGGATGCAGCGTTAAAAGGCATAACCACGGTCCAAGAGGTTCTGCGCGTAACCGCACCGGACGAATAAAACAGTAACTGGTAAACTAGTAACTCGTAACTAGTAATTCTAAAGAACCCAAGAAAATTATGAAATTTAAGATTAAATTACCAGTTACTAGTTACTAA
>Ga0315282_10007270_pt1 | contig 18247 bp, 15 predicted proteins | sample YL17G07_20_MG_FD_203693 | JGI IMG/M metagenome (GOLD analysis project Ga0315282, IMG submission 203693) | Sediment microbial communities from Yellowstone Lake, YNP, Wyoming, USA - YL17G07_20 | ecosystem: Environmental > Aquatic > Freshwater > Lake > Sediment | place: USA: Wyoming | collected...
CTTCAACCTTTCAAAAACGTTTGAAAACCACTTAAAACAACTATTAACCCAATTCTCAAATATCAATACTCAAAACAACAGTGAATCTAATGTTTTTGTTGGTAGCCCGGGAGTTACCGCTCCCAGACTGTAATTTATACCAAAACCCTCTTTTTTGCCGAGCCTTTGACTTCAACTAACCGGGCGAATTTGCATTCTCGCCAGAGTGGCGATGTCTCCCGCAAACTCCCTTTTTTCTGTTTTCAAAAGTCTTTTTGATTTCCTTTTCAATTTCGGCTTTCAAGCTTTCATCCGCAACTTTAGAGGCTTCAGGAAGCAGGCTGGAGCGCTACCTAGCCCAGGGATGGGACGTGCAAACCCTCAGGAAGAATACTCGTAAAGAAAGCTTCGCACAATACGTTCACTCCCAAGGCGGACTTGTACTCTTTGCTTCAGAATTTGAAAAGTACTTACGAAAAAAGACTGGCAAGTCTTTCACTTTCAAATCGTTATTCAAGAGATGGTTTGAAACGGAAGCTCGGCAAAAGGAATTTGCTGAACACCTAGTGGAATTTTTCGGACAAAACAATGAGCAATAGGTCTTGGAAGCATTTTCGTCACTAATAAAAATCATATAATAGTTGTTAACTATAAGTTAATGGTGCCAATGTGTTTGATGCAGAGGTGAAATTACGCTTACTGACATGCTCCTCTGGATAGGCGAACAAAGAAGGCCAATCAAAAAAGACAGAAGCTCTGACTTAATAATGGATTCTGTGATCAATTATTATATTAGTGAAGAACCTCAGCTTGCATATGATGTCGGAAAACTGTTCTTGGATAATGGTGCTTACACTGCTAAAATGACTGGAATAGAGCTTGACATAGAAAAAGTCATTTTTGTTCAAGAAGCATTGAGACCTGATCAAACCATCCCCGTGGATTACCCATTCGAACAGGGTATGTCGGTTATCGGAATGAAGAAGCTATGGAACAAGACGGCATCCAACATCTTGCATTGGCAGAACTCAACGAATCTCAGTGGACGATTGGTCCCAGCTCTGCACGCGTGGGACAAAGCTTCCTTGGTCGAGAATGTCGACTGGCTCCAAAGAAACGCCGACGCTGAATACGTAGCCTTAGGAAGCATTGTAAACCCTCAATTCGCAACGTATGAAGGCTTCTTCGGAGACAGACAACCAAGAAAAGAATTGATAGACATGATCTGCTTTGCCTTGAGTTGCATAGAGAAAAGGTCGAACTTCAAGGTTCACCTAATGGGGTTCGGTTCTTCTCCTCTGATGCTTCATTTGGCATACTACCTTGGAGTAAAAAGCACTGATTCCTCTGGCTACCGAAGAAAAGCTGCATATGGGAAGATCATTCTTCCCGGTACAGGAGAGCGTTACCTAGGAGAAAGCGCGACAGGTTTTGGCAACACTACACTTGATCCGACCGACCCCAAGAACTTGCACGACTTAGAGTTATTGGAAAAATGCACATGCCCTGTTTGTATAGTGAACAAATATCAACTATGGAACGATTGGAAAGCTCGCGCGATCCATAATGAGTACGTAATAAAGCAGGAAGCAAAAAAGGCATCAAGATTTCTGGCTTTTGGGATTGAAGCTTATGAAAAGTATCTCGACAACGTTGTTTTCTGCCATTCAGCACTTAGGTATTTGTGGGAATATACGAAACTGCGAAGGAAATATTACCGGATTTCTGAAGTACTATTTGAGGGAAGGAAAAAGTGAAACTCACCTTTCTGGAGCCTGACATCTTTGTCAAACTTTTCGAATGCATTTCAAGGTTCGTAAGCAAGGTTCATCTTGATATTGATGATGACGGAGTGCGCGTGAGAAGTGTTGACCCTGGTGATTTTTGCTATGTAGACATCTTCCTCGCCAAGTCATTCTTTGCTGACTATGAAGTGAGCAGTAAATATAATTTCGGTATCGATGTATCTAAGTTTCCCAAATTTCTGTCGAGCTTGGCTTCAGCCAATTCAATTTCTATGATTATAGAGGAACGGGGGCTGGTGCTTGAGGCCACAAAAAAGTGGATGATGCGGTTCAAAGTTAATTTCCTCGAAGAAGATCCATATGACTTGCCCGAACCGAAAAAATTTCGTTTTGATGCTTCTGTAGAAATTCCATCAAACGAGTTCTCAAAGCTTGTGAATACTGCCTCTGCAATCTCCAATGAACTGAACTTCTCAATTCAAGGAAATCGCTTTGTTCTTTCTTCGAGTTCAGGAGACTACTCATATTCAGGGGAACCTTCGAGTGAAATAAAAATTCACAATAACGGAAATCAAGACGTTTCAGCGTTTGCTATAGCAAGTTACATAAAGACTCTAGCAGAGCTTATTAATAAATGTGAAATGGTGTCCTTATCTATTGGAAATGACAAGCCCCTTCTCCTAGATCTAAAGTATCAAGATAAGGGGGGTTTTGCATTCTTGCTTTCCAATCGAAGATTCCAACCACATCCAACAAAAGTCTCCGGGAGAGACGGTACATCCCTTCCTCGGTTGACAGTTACTAGACTACCCGAATTCCTTCTGTATCTGTCAAATTGCCCCGATGGCGAGTATAGCCGATTCTTACGTGCGGCTGGATTTGAAACGTCAGGCGGAGACTATTGCAGAATGACACAACAGCTGAATCTCACCGAACGTGCAAAAGGCAAGATAAGACTTGCTAAACAAGGAGAGATTTTTGTAAACTTGATGCAGAATGACCCAGAAAAGGCAAAAAATTATCTTAATGGCTTAGCCCTTTCTCACATTGAGTCGTATCGAGTTCTTATGGAGTCTTTGAACGAAAGACCCTTTACCCCCGATGAGCTGTATGAAGAAATCAACAAGAAGTTAAGTGAAAAATCAGGAAAGCCTATTGATAGGCAAGATTTATCAACTTTGTTAGGGCTCGCTATTTGGTGTGGAGTTTTAGATAGGAAGTTAGCACTATATTATTTAAAGAAAGGTGAAAAACTTGACAATAGCCGAAGTGTATGGGCTTAAGGAAAATCCTTTCGAACCAACTGGTGCAGCCGTTAGTAAGTACCCCTTTGTTCCTCCGGCGAATTTTCCTCAACTCGAACAGAAAATTGAGGAAGCGGGAATCGAAAAAAAGCTTTATGCGTTGCTCGTAAATAGCCCTCATGGCGCTGGCAAAAGCACAACGATGGAACATCTGAAGAAAAAGGCAATAAACGGTGGTTATCTTTCATTCAGAGCACCTGTAATCTTAACAAGACTATCCAACTTGTCCATTGAAGACTTTGTGGCTGACATTATCAGAGAAGCAAGCAACTATGGAAAGGCCGAAGTATTAAGTCGTTCAAAATACGGGACCAGTCCGTCTATCCTAAGAAGAAAATTAGTCGATACGTTATCACCTATTGCATTGAGAAGCAAGTTGATGCTTTGGATTGTTGATGAATTTGACATACTTGCCGACCAACCAGAACAGGAACAACGATTATTCCTACAGTTTTTGAGAGAAGTCATGGATGACCTTGCAAACAAAGACGTACCCATAGCTTTTATTATGTCACACACGAGATATTCATCCAAAGAGTTCGAAGCAAATCTATCCAAACAGCATGAACCCTTTAAGAGTAGACTCGTCGCCTCCTTGCCACTTGCTTACAGTTATGATGAAGTAAAGAAGATAGTTCAGGAAAGACTGAAAGTGGCTGGTATTTCCGAGCGACGAGAAGGTGATATATCCCCATTTTCAGAAGAAGCACTGAGATCATTATACGACTTGATTATTTCCCTCAGAGGAACCGAGAGTTTGGACAATTTTAGAATCTTTGAGCGCATATGTCACTTTGCATTGATCGAAGGGGCAAAGAGAGAGTTGAAGTTAATCGGCAAAGAGCTGATTCAAGAACTCTTTAATCAATACGGATTGAAAGAACTCCCAGCACGAGAGAGTAGACGCCTCTCAATAAAAACTGCGCAAGGGATCATTTCAGTTAAGTCGAAGAGCCTTATGGAAAGAAACGAGGCGATCTTACAAGGAATTCTGAAGGGTCTTTCCAAAAGCACCTTGCTTGGAGAACAGGGTGTCCTCAAGAATAAACAAACCTCTTTTATGGGATACGTTGGCGAAGGAAACGTCGCAGTGAGTTCGTTATCTTTTGATCTGTCACGTCAGGATAGGGCACTCAGCATCTTCTGGGTTCTGGCGTCAAGCAAACAAGGCGTGATACAAGCCAAAGACATAGAGGATGTGATAAATGTTGCTGCGCCAATAGTACAAGGATTAGAAGAATACTCTCACATTGTTCTGTTATCGTATGTTTCCAGCATTGACGTTCTTAACATCCCAGAGAATCCATTTAACAGCGTCACCTGGTTACCAACAGGACTGTCTGAAGACCTTATCGGGCTTGGCATAGGTGTTGAGGAAGATTATAGTAATTTGGCGAAATCTTTTGAAAGCGAAATAGTCCCCAGATTATCTGTGCTTGTGACAAGGGCAACAAGGGATATTACTGCGCCACTTTCCAAGCCAGCTATTGAGGTGATACAGACACTCTACATAATGAGAGCGGGAGGGCATGCTTGTACGAAAGAAGCCGTTAGAGAATGCAACAAGAGTCTCTTCATGAGAGGTAGCTTGGTACAAGAGCGTTACGTCAAGGAAGCAGTGCAAGCAGGTTTTGCGAGTGAGGAAACCAATCAGATTGAACCATCGATCCCTAAAGCACATTCTTTCTTACTCAACCTCTTAGATCAAGGGCCATTAGAGTCTCAGAGATTGTTAAAGAAACTAGGAAGCGCAAGTGACGCTATTGTCAAGTCAGCAATAGATCTTGGGTTAGTATACGAAGAAGAAGAGAAAGTCGCCAAGCGAAGAATGGCAGAATTTGAGGAAAAGGCAGCTAAATCAATTGAGTCATTACGGAAGGCGTACGAAGACCCAACGATCAAACAGAGCGAAGCTGGGCAATGGATCAGATGGCTTCTTGACGCATATGATGCTACAGCAAAAAGTGACCAAGCATATTACAAATCCGTAGTCTTGTGGGCAATTCAGCAACGAGCGCCACTAATCGAAGATGAGATAAGGCGATCTCTCTCAACCTCTTCTGTTGTCATAACTTCAGGCAGAGTAGAGTCCATTCCTGTAACCCCACCCGGCGCTTCGACTGAACACAAGCCGACTCAACGTATAGAGACCGTGCCGATTACAAGCAAACCAATCGGAGCAATTGAAAACGCCATTTTAGAAATAGTTCAAGCTTCCGGGCCATTAACGATAGGCGAAATAGACAGTTTAATGAGGAAGAAAGGATACGAGGCAGACATCAAAGCCGCTGCGATACGTCTAGTTCTTAAGGGTAGTCTGAAGGTTGTGACACCTGAGTGAGGCAAAACCTTGAAGCTTCGAACTTATCCACGAGTAGACTTGTCGAAAGTCAATAGTTGGATAACCGCCCTCACTTTCTATAGTCTGCCCTTGACTGAAATAAGCTCCAAGAAGCTTACTGAAAGAGAAAGAAATGGAACCTTGCCAAGAGACTTGAAAGAACGACTGAAGCTTTGGAAGAAGTCTATGCTCATTGAAGACGCAGACGATCTGGAGTACAAGTACTTTCTTGAAGGAATCGAAGCAATTCACGACCGCAACTTGACCGCTGAAGACTTGGTCATATCACTATCCGAAAACCTCACCATCGGCGATATTCTTCCCTCAAAGTCTTCTAGCGTCAAACTCTATTACCTTTCTAGGTTTGGTTCCATACTTTCGGAGTATTTAAGCTTGAAACAACACAATCTATATGAAGCTGCTCTTTTCTGGATGTTAATTAGATCCTCCCGTTTCAATCCTCTAGTTCAAGCAGTGCTTTCCGACAAGCGTCTTTACCAGACCGGTTTTAAGGACGACCTTATTCCAAGCCGTGATGGCATTTCACGAAACCTTGTCAAGAAATGGCTCAAATATTTTGACTTACTTAGGGAAGACAGACTTAATGCGCCAAGACTTATTGTAATGTTATCATATTCATTGGTGATGGAGATCAATGAACAACTGACACAAAAAGCACGTATACGCGAGTATGTCGAAGAGCTTTGCAGATATGTATCCAAGCGGTTCTCAATCGCTGCAACGATTGATTTCAGTGTCTTGCTGGACCTTATTTACCTACATGTTGATCGAAAGGTAATTGCAGGTTTTCCTTCGGGCAGAGGACATGAAGGTCTACCCTCTAGACCGAACATCCAGATACTAGAGATAAATGAATGTATCCCATTGTCCATTATCGAAAAGCTGCAACCTTTTGACGCTGCTAAGGCAATAAAGTTCGGGGGGATTTATGATTAGTGCACAGTTGAATCAGAGTGAACGTGGCTTTCTGTGGACTCTAGAAAAGATTGAGGCGGGTCAGATTGCCGGAGGGGAATATGATGGATTTGTGAAGTTGGAAGCAGTGTGCTCTCAAGAAAAAACTGATTCTGTCAAGGGTCTCCAGATTGCTCAAAGTCTTGCTAGAAAGCGCATGCTGCTTTTGGACTTTTCAACAGGTGAGTATCTTCTAAAAAGCAAGGCGGCGAGCATAATTAAGTCCCTATATCACACCACTACAAGGGTCCAAAGAAGACTTGTGCATGATGTATCAGATTTAAAATATCTGCGCTTTGTGAAGCAAATACCTCAACAAAGAATCCCATTGGGCGAAAAAGAAACTATTGATATTCTTCTTAATGCTCTTGGATTAGAAGCCGGCGTGGAGCAAGATGTCATAGAGTGCGGGATTCAAGCAATTGCCTCGCAGTACGAAAAACTGAGCGGTTTTCAATTGTCCTCAGCTCAAGCAATCTTGTCTCTTCTTAATGGAAAGAGGGACAGTCGCTCGACTGTTATTGTTGCTGAAACAGGAGCTGGAAAGACATTAGCCTACGAACTTCCACTACTTCTATGGATCTTAGAAAAGAAGATCAAAGCATATCTCCATAAGAAATCTGGAGAAAAAGCTCATGAAGCAATGAATTGTACTGCTCTTCTGCTTTTTCCTCGTAATGTGCTTGCCAGAGATCAGTACGACGAGCTTTTTGCGATTAGCACAAAGATAAATGAGAAAATAAAGAAGATGACTATTCCGACTGATTTAACTTCATTCCTTAACATAAGCATTGAAAAGGATTTTGGAGGCCCTGCCTTTGACGAACGAACCAGAATCTACCGAAGTTGCCCAGATATAATCATAACAAACCCCGATACTCTTAAGCGCCGTTTAATGAACCCTCTCTGCAATTCATTATACAAGAAAGGAATAGATCTGGTCCTCTATGATGAGGTTCACCTTTATTATAGTTTGTTTGGGGCTAATGTTGCATCATTAAATGCAAGACTTCAAAACCTTCTTCCTTATCCTCCCGTCTTCATTGGAATGTCCGCCACAATAGCCAATCCTCAAAAACATTGTCAGAAACTCTTCTCTATTGACGACCAACCCGAGATAATAACCGACCGGGAAGACAATCTCATTGATTTTGCTTTGGAACATAATGTAATTATTAAACCAAGAGCCGGAAGGCCAGCTTTAGGTGTTTGCATTGATACGACATCATGTCTTCTACACAACCGTCATGAAGACGTGGTGCGAGCCCACGCCCTAGGGAACGTTTCGCGTCCCAAGTCTCTTTGCTTCGTGGATTCACTAGATCTCGCGGGTAGATGGACACATGATCAAAGAAACTATGAAGGCTTCACTCGATATCGTGCGGTTAGAACAAGATTCAGAAGAGGATACCCGATTCACTTTAGACCCTTGGCAACTCAAGATCCAAATTTGGATGCAGTATGCAATGACTGTAAACTTGGTAATGATGTCATAGTCGGTAATTGTGATGAATATCAGAGAGGAAATTGCTGGTGGTTTTCTCACGATAGCGCATCATTTGCTAGATGGCTGAGACTTGCATTCGGAGTCACCCCAAACGATAACATTCGTGTCAAGAGGCTTACAAGCCAAGAAGTCGATCTCTCAAGCATGGGAGACATTTATGAATTGTTTGCCGACCAAAGATTCGATGTTGGCAACCCTGTACCAATTGATGCACTAGTTGCAACATCTGTGCTGGAAGTTGGTGTAGACTTCAAAGGGATAAAAGAGATAATGATGTATGGAGAGATTAGGTCGCCTACTAATTACAAGCAGAAAGCAGGACGAGGAGCGCGAGAAGGAAATCTTGATGACGGTCTCTTTGTTATGACAGTTATTCCTCCTTCGCCTTTGGCCAATTTCTACTACAGGCATTTCTATAGGCTCGTTTATCCTTCGCTTTCTCCTTTGCCGTTGGAGCCACGAAATCCTGATATTATTCGTTCTCATGCGTTCTGTTCTGTCTTCGATTTTCTTAGCTCCAAGGGTATAGATGTTTTCAATGTGATAGCTGCGAAGCAAGACCCGAGTGAAGTGGAGAGGAACTTTAGCGAAGCGATATCATTCATCCGAAACAAAAGAGACGATGTGAAAAACTTTGTAATGAAGTTCGTGCGTCGTCTTGGGCATCCTGCTACTCAAGCCGAGGAAATCACTGAAAATGCTATTAACAACAGTCTACATGTGCTTGAATCATTGTCTTCTGAATATGAAATCCAAGGTGATAGAAAGAAACTCGTAATTTGGGCTTTTGATGCTTTCAGAAGAATGGATGTAATGGCAACATTGGAGGATGATCTTAAAGGGAATCTCGAGAAAAGAGCAGATGATTTGAGAACAATAGCTGATTCCAAAGTTTCAGTCACTTCAGCCAAAAGCGAGATCTTGAACCTATTGTATTCCCTTGGAGCATCATATTCTCAGGAATACACTAAAGTCAATGAATTGCTTTCGAAGCTTGAGGGGATTTCATGAGTGAAGCAGAACAGCTGAAACGAATTCTGAATGAACTGTTGCAAAAGGTGAGATTGGATCAAAGTGTTCCAACAAGCGTTTTCGGCGAATTGGCAATGATCAAAAGTAGGCTGGAAGCGGCTCTTGCTCAGCTCGAGAAAGCTAAGCAAATGAACGTAGGTGAGATAAAAGCAAAGTTTGAAGACGCACGGCGTTTGCAGGGGATACTAGAGGAAATAAGAAGAAGCGAAGGAAAATATCCTTCTTACATCGATGATTTTATTCAGAGCATAGCAGAACCGCCCTACATTATGCCTAAAACGCTTTATGAGCCACAAGGTGCTCAACAGATCTCCATTGACGTTGGAGGCGAAATAAAAACTGAGAAAGCAGAACTCGCATTGGCTTTGCTTTTTCCAGGATCGACTACCTATCGCTACGGCATGTTTCCAGTCAAAGTCTCTCTAGGTAGATGGTATCAATCCGGAAGGGCACATCTTTCCTCAATTCACGTACTGTCTTCGGAACCTGAATTCCTGCTAGCCGATGGCCAGAGAACCTATAACGTATATAGACCTCTAATGCTGAGGGCATTTCGTTTACGTAGACATTGGGCAATATGCACTTCTTGCCTTTCTCTTTTCGACGAAGATGAGACATGCGCACACCGTGCGATCCAGCCCCGAGTCAAATTGCCCTCAAGCTATCCTATCATAAGAAAGTTAGAACTTTCTAGGGAAGCAGCTGGCTCAAAAGACTTGCAGAAGCCTATGTCTCTCATTATTCCCAGAGTCACACGTTTGCCGCAATTACGGGTAGGATTAGCAGTCATCGGCTTCGAGAGAACTGCTACTGTAAGAGGAGTGTCGCGGACCGTCATGGTTAATTACGATCCACCAATAGGGATCCAGCTAATGACTTCCGGTCTTTCCTTCCAGACGTGCATTCCGGAGGAATTTCTTAAAGGGATTCTTCAATCAAGCTTGATGTTAAGACGGGACACTATAATACAATTGCTTGCTTGCAGACTTGCTGATGTTATGAGCGAGATTGGTCTTCCTTCTTATCATCATGAACTAATGCTCTCATCCATAATCTCTGTTCTTGGTCTTAATGAATTAGTTAATGAACAAGATGTTGTGCAAAGATTGAGAAATAACAACTTCGTTGCGCGAGTCATGGCCGCAATCCATAGCGAGCTAGATTTCTATGAGAGCGCGGGGCCAGATACAACTTTAGTTCAGAATGCACTTCTAACAATGCAATCCTCTGATATTACCGAAGATGGACTAATTTCTAAACTTCGAAAGAACATTCTGCACTCTTTGGCTCATGTCTTATTGCTCTCAGCAGCTGTAACTTCTGGTTCTCAGCTAGATGACTTAGATTATTTGGTCAAGGAAGATGATGGAGAGGTTGTCATCTTTGATTCAGTCAGCGGTGGAAACGGCTCTTCTGAAACTGCTTTTGAATTTTTATCAGAAGTTGGCACGTTCAGTGTTGAAGAGTATTTACAGAGCGAGGAACGAGAAGAGACATATAAGCCGAGAAATCTGGACGAAACAGCATTTGAATTTCTGTTACCTTGTTTGAACAGCGTTGCGGACAAGGTTTTTCTTTTTAGTAAAATAGAGCCGATTGAAAATGAAATTAAACGCAAACTGGGTGAACTAAAGGATAAAGAGGCAACTCATCAGAATGCGATTAGAAGGATTAGAGAGTATGGCTTAACGACGATTTTTCCGCTAAGTATTGGCTACCATTCGATGGACTATTCAAGGGGACATCAAGAGGCTGACAGATTTAAAGAGATGGCTACTATATGTATTCATGGATGCCCCGAATGCATTTCCATAGGCAGGAAATGTCAACATAGCTCGTTCCACGAAAAATATAATATCAGCAAATTCGCCCTTGACGAACTTGTGAATTTCGCTCTGAAGCATGTCACGCTGAGCATGCCCTCTCCAGATCAAGCCTTGAAGACTTTAGGTGAACATGGGTTCGCGATTTTGAAAGGTTCTTGTGTAGACGAGCATACTTGCGAAGAATTGGTACGGACTATGAATGCTCTAATCTTGCAAATAGTAGGCCAAGAGGCCGGCAATGGATATGTCAAATTTTCCGGACATTGGGTGAACATGAACTTAGCGTCTGGCGAGATCGATTATTATTACCTCTTGAAGGTGATATGATTGGTGCACGTTACTCAGAAAAATGTGTCTATGATTGATGTGGATCTTTTAGTATCCGAGTGCATTCGTGCAAACAGAGGAGAGCCAGCATTCGCTTACTTTATTTCTCCGTTTATCGCAGACTTTAGAATTCCTTCCGCATTGGTCCGTTTTGCAAGCAACATCATCAACATTTCAGATGTGGAACGAATCAGTGACCTGATAGGGCTTCTAACTCATTATGGTGGCAAAGTGTACGTCCTTTCAAGATCACCTTCAGATCTATTGGACACCACTATATCCCGCTCATTTATCAGGAGGCAAACGAGAACTCTTCTCCAACTAAGCCAAAGAAAATGTGAAATCCGGTTCAATCCGAAGCTTCATGCCAAAGCTACTGTAACTTCACAAGGTGCGGTTTCAGGTTCATTCAATCTTACTGAAAGTGGAAGATTTTTTAATCTCGAGGAAGGGCATTTCTTCCCAAACATTGAGGGCGATTCCAAGAAACAATACTTGGAAAAACTGGCTTGGGCTAAGGACCTGTTTGAAAATCAGTCAAGACTACTAACTGAAAGTGATCTGAAAATGGACTTTTAAAATTCTCTGCGAGCAGAAGGAAGCCACTATGAGAAAAGTTGGGATTGTAATTTTTGATATGGATGACACGCTAGTGGACAAAGAGACTGTATTTGTTGAAGCTCAGAAGACCATGCTTCAAACCATGGCTGAACATGATCCAAGAATTGACCCAGATAAAGATCTTGGAATACTCAGAGAGATTGATCATGAACTGGTCCGTCTGCACGGAGGAAAGCACGCATATAAGTCTTGGAAGCTTGCAGAAGCGTTGTGGTTACATTATCACGAAGGAAAAGGTAGACTTGAAGCTGCCACATTGGCATTTAAACTAAAAAAAAGTAACGTAGAACATTCTTGCATTACAAAGGCTGCCAAAAGGCATGACAATATTCTGGAGAATAGGATACCTCGACTGATAAATGGCGCCAAAGAAGTCTTGCGAGAATTGAAGAAAAAATATGTGCTGGTCTTGTTTCCTTCTGGAAAAGAGAAATCTCAGCAGAAGGTGATTAAGCATCTTGGATTGGACAAAATTTTCGACGTTATTTTCATATGTGAAGTGAAGAATGCAAGCGCCTTTTTGAAGGCAAAGAGGCGCGGTGAAGAAGTGTTATCAAAAGCTGCGGGTAAGTCTAAAAGGATCGTTATGATTGGTGACAGAATATCTCAAGATATCATTCCAGCAAAGGAGGTCGGGCTTGAAACAATATGGATTCCGGGACCGTATTTTCCTGGAAACCGTCAGGAAGGAATGCCCGACCATGAAATTTCAAGCTTGTGCGAACTCCTTAAACTGCTATAACCAAAAGGCTGAAATTCAAAACTTGACGATTCTGAATATGGGGACGATTCATGTCTTCTCTTTCAAGGGAAGAAGTGTTGTTAGAGGAATGGAAAGCCTGTGAGGGTACTATTAGAAACTTGGACAACATACTGACGCAAATTAGATTCTATGGATTTACGATAACGATAGCGCTTATGGGAGCCGCTACTGAAACGCTGAGGTCTCCGCAGGCGACTATCAGTATTGCAGGTAGACTGGTTCATGTGGCATTTGTAATCGAAGCCCTATCAACATTTCTGGCAATCTTGCTTTGGATATTTCATCAACATTACCTCCAATTTCTTCTAAAAGTCGTCGGCAGGCAAAGAGAGATCGAACAAAGCGAACTCATGGTTGATGGAAAAACCATCTTGAAGCTAGGACAAATGGTTTCAAGAAAGGAAATGCCTAGGTTCATCAGAGACCCTTGGAGATACCTATTCTTGACTCTGATTGTATTAGGATTTATTCTAACGCTCATTTATGGACAACAGCAGTTGATTAGATGAATTTGTCCTGTTTTGGCTGACTTATGACAACGGTATCGATAGTCTAGTTGTTTATCTGGCAAAATGAAGCTTGAAACATTAACTTAGAATGGATAAGGAGGATACTTGACTTCGGATCCTCGCTTGCTAAACCGTTTCTCTAGGTGATCAAAGACGACATCATCTTCTTGATTGAGATCTCGGATCATTTGGTTGACCAAATGCCACACCTTATGTCTCTTTCCTTCGTGTCTCAGCATCTGCCAGACTTCAGAAGGTATCCTATGAGGCCAAGCAATCTCCCACCACCATATTGCAGCCTCGTCTTTCTTCCAAGGTCCACATCCTATGCAGTCCATTGCTTTTTCGTTCTCGCAGTTCTTGCCATCAGCTACAGGATCTAGAATGATGTAATCATCAGGTTTTTGAAATATCTCGAATATGCTAATCCCTGTCCAATTAAAGAATCCCTTTGCTCCTTTATTGTATTTGGCTTCTAAAAGAGCACCTACTTTATTGCATATTTCACCTAACTTCTCGATCTCGTGCTTTTTCCCTATTAGGCAGAAACCGCAGACGCCCATAAGTCCATTCCTGCCTACATTGACAGCTTTTAGTAATTAAGCTGCTCTGCCAAGAAAAGTCTTCTTGTTTAGACAATAGATAAAAATCTAGCGTGAATGCTCATTGATGCAGAAGAACATGTCAGAGACGCAATCAAGAAATTGCTTAGGCAGTATACGGTGAACATTGGACTAAGAGTCCAGAAAAAGAGGGAATTGCGGCAGTCTTACTCAATGTATTCTGTTGGGTCATCTATCTTTGCTTCTTTGAAGGCATTTTTCCTGTTCACGCAAGACTCACAGTTTCCACAATGTTTCTCTTTGCCTCGATAGCAAGACCATGTGAGTTCAAAAGGGACGCCGAGCTGCTTTCCGATTTTAAACACTTCTGACTTCTGTAGGCTACTGAAAGGAGCTTCGACTTGAATCTCTACATCTGTTCCCAGCTTAGCTGCATTCTCAAAAGATTTGTAGAACTCTTTCCTGCAGTCTGGGTAAAAGGAAGCGTCAGAGCCTTGTGCTCCATAGAACACTGCAGCAGCTCCAATCGAAATGGCATAAGCAACGGCGACGGAGAGGAATATAGCATTTCTGAAAGGAACTATTATTGGCTGAGTGAAGGTTGAGGTTAACTCGATATCTTCGTCGCAAAGCGCAGTTACTCCAGTAAACACGTCTCTTAAAGAACCTAGATCTATGATTTTGATTGGGACGCCAAGCTTCTCAGCTATTAACACGGCATGTTTAACTTCCTTTTCTGCTATCTGACCGTACTTGAACGTTAATGTGTGGATCGCATAGCCTTGTTTTCTTGCCCAATAAGCAACGACTGCGGAATCTGGTCCACCACTGAGTACAACAATGCACTTGTCTGCCTTAGCCATAGCTTACTCCCACCATTTGAATCTCAACTCGATTAATTTGAAGACAAATGCCCCTAGCAAGCATACTACCTGTTCACTGATCAGAAGGTAGGGAAATGTTACTATCAATGGTAGACCAAAGAGCTGGTTTAGCATCCAACTGACACCTATAGGTACTATAGTTGCGATGATTGCGCCTTCGATAAAATAGCTTTTCTTGAATCTCTTGGCAACAATAAAACCTATGATTCCTGCAGCTAGACTGACTAGTGGCATAAAGACGAGCTCGTATGGTCCAGCAAATGGACTAAAGAGATTTCCAACAACAACTCCTATAGCATAACCAATGCTTAAAACCCATTTCTTGGCAATTGCTGGTCTTAGTACACCTGCAACTCTAAACTGCAATGCATAAAAAGACACTGGAGCAAAGGCATAAACCAAGGCTGCGTAGAGAGATGCAAAGATACTCGCCAACGCCATGTCCTTAGTCTTTATTTTCAATCGTCAACCTCCTACACCGGGGTTTATACTGGCGGAACGGGTGGAGGCCCACTCACCCGCCACTCCGTATCAGCTATTTGAGACGGCTCTTAAAAGCTTTTGGCACATATCACGCGTCTGCAAGTTAATCATAAATGCCAAAACATTGACGCATTAAAAAAGACCCCTTCAAAATTACTACCACAGAGAATCAATAACTCGTCTTTCTAAGGATCACCAAAGCCAAAATAGAAATGTTTATGGTACTCATTCACATGAAAAATATAGGAGGTCAAAGTGCCAAAAAGCTTGATCTGCTTCCTACTGGTTGCAATCGTTTTCGGAATCGCCTTTCTACCAGTTAAAGTTCTTGCAACAGATTCAGAAAGCTTGGCAAGAAGCGAAATAACAGCTGCTGAGTGGCAAATTCAACAAGCGTCTAGCATTATTGATGATTTTTGGCAAAACATCACGGATTGTACTCAAAGAGAGGCTGAAAAAGACATCAATCTAGCCTTGGCGCGTCTGCGCGAGGCCAAATCGTATTTACAGGAGGGCAACTACAACATGTCTCTGCGTCAAGCATGTAGCTCTCTTTTCTTGGCTGCCCGCTCAAAATATCGGGTGTACCTCAATATGACTAATTTGCGAATTCAAAAGGCTAATGAAACCATACAAAGCATCCCTTGGCATCTTGGGAAACCATCGTATGCGATAGACATATTACAAAATGCAACCAAGATTTACAGAGATCAGGAGATTCTTAGCTATTTCGAGAGCGATCTATACGCCGAAGATGTCTTTCAGCAATACGAAAGCACCCAATATGTCGTTTATACTCGAATGGAAGAAGCAATAAAAGAGCTGTTCTTGAACAGTCAAAGTGCATACAACCTTGCCGCAAAAGCTGAAGGTCTTGGGATTCTCTATCAAAACGAACAAAACCAAATATTCTTCTCGATATCTCTAACTGTCGCAGCTTGTCTAGGTCTTTCTTTCGTGGCAGGCATCGTACTAGGAGTCTATAGTGGCCCGCGATTTCGTCGGCGTATTTCAAATTGGAGAAAAAAACGCAGAGCGATTAACATACCCTTTGAATACTTGTCAGACACAGAGAGGAGGTATTGTGTAATAATCATTGAAACAAGCGGCGTTCTGGTCACGGCAATATTGACGCTTGGTGCCATAACTGGAGCAGTGATGCAACAAGTCAAATTTGTGTACACGTTCATTGGATACATGTTCGAGTATGCCCTTCCTTTTATATTGTCCGCCATTCTTGGTATCGCCACACTGTACATTGACAAGAAACGAGGAAAGTTTCCCGATTTGTTTGATAGCACAGTGGCGCTTTTCATTAGTGGTTGGTTCGGTCTGAGTTGGCTCTTCGGGCTAGCGAAGGATTATGAAAGTCTTGCTCCTGGTTGGTATTACATTCTGCCCCTTTCAGGTTTATTGTTCCGCTTCGGCACTTCTCTTGTTATTTCTTTTGTTATTGTTTACCTCTTGAAAAAAAGAATGCGAAGAAAAGGGAAATATCTGTCCTTGTTGCCATCGTCTAATACATAGTTTGCTGCAAAGCAAGGCATTTAAGGTACATGCAATCAAGTTTTCTATGCCACAAACTGATTTAAACGAGCCGTATGGCTTACGCATTTGGCTTAATATTCCATTTCTGAGTTAACGTTGAACTTTCCAATAAGCGGAAGCATCTACCATGAGAAAATTGAGCACTGTTTGAGCTGTCGCCTCACAGATTGAAAATGTTTTTTGGCAACTTTCTTTAATTCCTTATGAAACTGCTCATATGCGTTTGTGTCGGAGAAATCGTTTGCTGCGAAATGTTCTTGAAAAAGGGGTTTTTGAACATTTTGGTGAAAATGCTCATACGCTTTGATTAAGCTGATTGCATATTCGTCGTTGAGAAAAATCTTGTGATGCCTTACTACATAGCCAAGGTTTTTCAAACGCTTAACAAACATTGAGAAGTTGCTTGAAGAGTCTTGGATAGCTGAGACCTTTGATTCGGAAATAGTTACTATGGACGGCTTTGTTTTGCGGATAAATTTTAGGATTTGCTCAGTTTTGCCAAGATCGCTTGGTTTTGCTTTTTTAAGTGGTGTGTAACATTCGTTTTGCATTTCATATAGGTAATCTATATCAAGATCGAGGAGAAAATCAGCTTCTCTTAAGCAGTTGATTAGATCAAGTAATCTTTTTGGTGGACTTGTGAATAATTCGATATCCCAAATTTTTGACAAACTATCTGAAAACCATTGTTTTGGATTTTCAAACTTTTCTATAGGAAGAGAGCCGCTAATAAATGCGACTTGCAGCGATTCAATAGTTTCGAAAATATGGGTGTCCAGTGAAATCTCGGGGGTTACAAGAAACATTTCAGGATTAAGATCAGCAGAAAGCCCCTCTGCTTTAAGCAGTAAAGGAAGCTCTCCAAAAGTGCGTCTGAGCATAGTATGGGAACTAGCTCGAAGCGCAGCCAAACGCAAATCTTTAGGCATAAGATCCAAGATTTCCTTTGTTCCGAAATATACGTCCAAATGAGCATCAAATGACACTATAACGTCAGGATCATAATCGATTTTGCTTAAACTAAAAGGAACTTGAGAATGGAAACTACTTACAATAGCCTCTTTCAATTCAAGGTCCACACCTATAAATGATCTATAAAGCCTCCTCCCTTAAAATTTTCTAACGGATAATACATCTGGGGCAGAAAGTTGCTTAACGGTCTTGCTGTAAGAAAACAAGAATACAAGTTTTATCTTTTTGATAAAATGGCAGGGTTATAAACGTATTTTGATGAAATAGGGCTCTTGGAGGCCGGAAGAATTTGAACTTGCACTCATTCACGCTATTCTTGGGTTTATCTAGAGTCTGCACAACAAGACTTTTCTTCACAAACAGCCTAATAGTATGCATAGACAAGGTTGCTGATGTGTGTGGATGCTCATAATTCCAAAATCAGTCTTGGATTAGACGATTTGGGGTTAAGAATAGGGTGCAGATTCTTATATCCGCACCAGTGTGTCCCGACTACATTGCCAGATTCATGGGCTTCAGAATGCAGAGCCGGGGTATATGGCAGAATATTTTATCTAGGGGAGCCATAAGCGCAGAAGCGCGGGCAAGCTTGGTGACTCAAAACCACCCGTATTTTTCCCTTAGGAAACCACGGAAACGAGGAAAGTATAGGGTGATGTTGAAAAAATGGCGGAAATCGAAAAGGGAAAAAACTGAATGAACACATGTTCCCGAGTTCATGTGTACATACGGAAAATGGCGGAAATCGAAAAGAAGGCGTTAAATGCTTGGAAGCACGGAGCCCTCTTGCCTTTTCCTCACAACTTCTTCAGGTGTAATCGCGTAAGGTGCATATCCCCATACTCTGTTGTGCTTTTCCGCCTCAGCT
>Ga0315282_10007271_pt1 | contig 18244 bp, 20 predicted proteins | sample YL17G07_20_MG_FD_203693 | JGI IMG/M metagenome (GOLD analysis project Ga0315282, IMG submission 203693) | Sediment microbial communities from Yellowstone Lake, YNP, Wyoming, USA - YL17G07_20 | ecosystem: Environmental > Aquatic > Freshwater > Lake > Sediment | place: USA: Wyoming | collected...
CGTCCTTTCTAAGCCTTTTCGATCTCCTTCAAGTCAAAACCGCCCTTCTCATGAATCCCCGTTTGTTTGCAGCGGCACTCCTCAATCGCCAGTTTCAGCGCATCGGTGGCCAGAGTAAAGCAAGGGACTTTTTCTTTTGGTAACTGGGAGAGAACTTCCTTAGCGGTCTCCTCAGATATCTTTAAGGCCTCGTCCAGAGTTGCCCCCTTGATCCGCTCGGTCAGGATGGAACTGGTGGCAATGGCTGCCCCACAACCGAAGGTCTTGAAGGCTGCCTCAGAGATCCTATTGCCATTGACCTTGATGTACATCTGCATGATGTCGCCGCAAGAAGCATTGCCTACGGTTCCCACCCCGTCCGGATCTGGGATCTCTCCTACATTTCGCGGATTTTGAAAATGTTCCATTAAAAATTTCGGGTATTTTGCCATAACTCACTCCTCAGCGGGAACGGTTTTTTTCATCCTGGTTCTCCAGTCTTTTGACCCTCTCTTCCAATTTATTGTGGAGTTGGAGAAGCATTTTCATGATGTCTGATAACGGGTCCGGGAGGTTTCCATGCTCAAAATCGAGTTCCTCCTTTTCTGGAGTCAACGATTCCACAATTCGACCCGGAACGCCCACTACCGTCGCACCGGGTGGAACCGGTTTGACCACTACGGAACCAGAGCCGATCCTCGCGCCATCCCCAATGCTAATGGCTCCCAAGATCGTCGAGTTGGATCCAACAATGACACGGTTTCCAAGAGTGGGATGGCGTTTCTTTTTTTCAAGAGTCGTACCGCCCATCACAACGCCTTTGTAAATGAGGCAATCGTCACCGATCTCCGTCGTCTCTCCTATCACCACACCCATTCCGTGATCGATGAAGAGCCGCCTTCCAAACTTTGCCCCTGGATGAATCTCGATTCCCGTAAACCAGCGATTAAAGTGTGAGATCAGGCGGGCCGTTGTGTACCATTTTTGCTGGTAGAGGAAATGGGCAATGCGGTGGAACCAAACAGCATGAAGACCCGGGTAGCAGAGGAGAATCTCCAAGGCGTTTTTCGCCGCAGGGTCTCTCTCCCTAATGGTTCGGATGTCCTCCTTCACATGCTCCCACATTTGAATTTTACACTTTCGGCAAACCCTTTTGCTAAAAGGGAATTGAGGAGTTTGGAGTTATTTTGTAACACATTTTAACCCAAATGTTGCAATAAATACAATGCAGTATTGATAAATTTATTCTTTTTTCTATTTGAAATTTGAGCTTTGTCGTTCGAACTTTAACTCAAAGATTCCTCTTGACAACTAAACAAATGTATAGTACCATGCAAGACACAGTTCGGAGTAATTTAGTTCGGAGTTCGGAGCAAAGACTTAAACATGGACGCTTTGAATTGAAAGGGAGAATCATGGAACTGACGCCCCGGCAGAAAGAGATCTTCGACTTTATCAAGGGGTTTATTAAAGAGAGAGGTTTTCCCCCTTCAGTCAGAGAGATTGGTGAACGTTTCCGGATCTACCCCCGGGCGGCTTTCGACCACCTCAAGGCGCTGGAGAGAAAAGGCTATTTGAGACGGCGAGGCTCCATGTCGAGAGGCCTTGAGGTTCTCGTCTTCCAGGAAGGTGAACCATACGGTTCACCCCTGAGACATGAACCATATGGAAGCCTAAGAAAAGAGGGAAAACTGCCGATCCGGGAGATTCCTATCGTAGGCAGGGTTGCCGCAGGGAAACCCACCCTGGCTGTAGAGCATCTGGAGGGTACGATTCCGCTTCCCTCGGAATGGGTGAAAGGGAGAGAGGTCTTTCTTCTGAAGGTGAGAGGTGACAGTATGTCACCCTATATCCTCCCCGATGATTATGTGGTCGTCCGCTCCCAATCTGCAGCAGAGAATGGGGATGTGGTGGTGACCTTAGTAGGGGAGGAAGCGACCGTGAAACGATTTTTTAAAAAGGGAAGAAAGATCGAGTTGAAGCCGGACAACGAACGCTGGGAGACGATTCAGATTGAAGACGGAGCAGGAGAAGTTCAGATTCTTGGGAAGGTCATCGGGGTGTTTAGGAAGTGTTAACTGAATACCAGCGCATGGAGCAGAGAGTATAGCGTAAAATGAAGGCTTACTTGGTTCGTTGAGTTTATTGAGTTTTTTGGGTTAACTCTAGAAACCCAACAAACCCAAGAAACTAAGCAAACTTAAGCTTTCGCTATGCACTCAGCGCTCTGCGAGAGGGGGACGATGGATTTACCCGTAGAGAGCTCACTCGATGAAATTTTTTCCCAACTGGCCCTGACCGGTTCAAACGACCCACCAGTCCTTTCGAGAAAGGTCCTTTTCTGGGGAGAGGGGGCCGGAGAAATCTCTTCTTATATCACGGGATGGATGGCAGGCCAGGGGATGGACGTCGTCGTATTGGATGGAGCCAATCGCTTCGACCCTTATGTGGTTTCCTCTTTTGCAAAGAAAGCGTCGATCCCTCCCGAGAACCTTCTCAAGAAAATCCGAATCGCGAGGGCCTTCACCTGTTATCAGATGGCTACACTGGTCGAGGAGAAACTCATTGCCTTGCTCAGACAAGAAGAGGCGATCAGCCAGACGCACAAACTATGGGTGATCCTTCTGGGACCGATCACTACTTTTCTAGATGAGGATGTGCCGGAAAGAGAGACCAGGCCTCTCTTCGAGAGGATGTTGAGAAAGATGGAGGAGATGGCGATGGATAGAATTTCCTTCTTTCTATTCCAGCCAAATTCTTCTTTTACGAAAGTCGGTACGACTCGAAACCGAGGGGGGGCAAGAGGATTCGTGAATTCCAAGAGGGCCTTTCTTGAGAGAAGACTCTTTCAGATCTCCACGGTGGTCTGGAGAATACACTGGGAAGAAGAAGGAGCGAAGTTGGTTCTGGAAAAGGGTGTTAATTCTGTCATTCCCGTGAAAACGGGAATCCAGGCAAAAAGACATGGATTCCTGCTTCCGCAGGAATGACAAGAGAGGTCATGGAACACACCTGTCGGCCGGCAGGCAGGGATTGCAGATAATGTAATTTCGCTTTGCGCTAAGCGCTTTGCTCTATGCGGGATTTTGTTATGGGCAGGACCGTTCTCCCCTTCAGTAGGGTTCTGGAGCAGGAAGTCCAAGAATGGAGGAAGTTTCGGAGGGGACTGAGAAAAGAGGATCAACAGTTTCTCGATCGCCTCTTTGAAGAGGCACGGCTTCATGTGCAGGCCGGGGTCTATGCCTCGAGACCCTGGCCTTTTGAGACGATCTTGGTCTCCATTCTTCTCGAGCATGAGAAGGCCTTAGTCGAATTGAGATCGAAGCTGGGCGTTTTGGAGAAAAAAGGTGTCATTCTGAGCGATAGCGAAGAATCTAGCACGCAGTGTCATCCTGAACCCTTCGCGTGTCATTCTGAAGGAAGTGAAGAATCTCTGCCATTGGCTCAGGGTAAACTCCGTGAAGGATCTCATAAAATAGATACCAAAGATTCTTCCCTGCCTACCGGCAGGCAGGGGCTGACGCCTCAGAATGACGTGCTGATGCAACCTCTTGATGAGAAGGCTTAAGGTGAAAATAGCTCTTCATCTGTTTTGTTACGCTATGCGCTATGCCCTATGCCCTATGCTATTTTCTGACAGGTGAACTTATGGAAATCCGGGGTTGGCTCTTCGACCTCTATCCTCTGGAGTCCTCGATGATTCTCTGGATCAAAGGTGAGGATGGATCCCTTCGCCGATTCGAAGATCCCTTCCGCCCGCGATTCTATGCCCGAGGGAATCAGGAAGATCTCCTCTCCCTGTTTCGTTCTCTCGAGAAAGAGGGGCGGACGACGGGATACCAATGGACTCAAAAAAGGGAGTTCTGGAGTGGAGATGAAGTGGAGGTGATGGAAATCGAGTTGGGAAATCCTGAGCATTATGCCCAGATTTCCAAAATCCTTCCTCGATGGGAAGAGAGAGTCACTTTCTACAATTGTGACATCCCCACAGCCCAGGCCTACCTTTATGAAAAAAGGCTCTTTCCAACAGGCTCCTGCATTGCTGAAGCAGAGGGAAGCCGAGTTTTTGAGATTCACCCAGATCCATCAGAATCTGTATGGATGGATGATGGAGATCTTCCAGACCTTCGTGTGATGGAACTGCGTACCCTGAATCAATCCTGCATCAGCATGGCAAGGGGTCGGTATGGTTCAGGGCTGATCCTGGAATGCGAGGGATATCGATGGGAGATGGAGCATGTGGACCCGAGGGAGATTGGGAAATTCATCAAACAGTTCGATCCTGATGTGATCCTGAGTGATGATGGGGATGCCTGCCTTTTACCTTTTCTCTTCTCGTTGGAGAGAAAGTTGAAAATCTCCATCCCCTGGGATCGGGAACCTTATCGTGTAGAGAGAGGGGCCAATGTGAGGGGCCATTCTTATTTCTCCTATGGCAGAATTTACTACAAGGCCCCCGGCCATCTGTTTCTCGGAAGATGGCATATCGATCGCAGGAACTCATTCATCTATGGAGAATCAGGGATAGAGGGGGTGATCGAACTGGCCCGTTTAGCCAAAATTCCAATTCAACGGATGGCCCGTACCTCTCCTGGAACGGCCATTACCTCCATGCAACTCGACCGGGCCTTTCAGGAAGGGATTCTCATTCCCTGGAGAAAGGGAGAGCCGGAACGATTCAAGACTGCGTGGGATCTTCTTGTCGCAGATAAGGGAGGTCTCGTCTTTCAGCCTAAACTGGGGATCTTCGAAGACGTGGCAGAGATCGACTTTGCCTCCATGTATCCTACCATCATGGCGATTCACAACATCTCGCCGGAGACCGTGTTCTGTAGATGTTGCGAGAATCATAAAGTTCCGGAGGCTGGTTATACCCTATGCGAGAAGAGAGAGGGAATCGTTCCAAAGACACTTCGGCCTATTTTAACAAGAAGGGCTTGGCTCAAGACGAAAGCCAAAGAACCCCTCACCCCACCCTCTCCCCTGGGGGGAGAGGGGAAGGGTGAAGGGGGCGGTAGCGAAACAAATAAGTGCGGAGTGAAAGAAAAGGATACAGAAAAATCTAGAAAGGAGAATGCAGAAGACCGGGCAAATCGTAGGGCAGGCCACTGCGCCTGCCTTGAAGGAGGCAAAGACAAGCGAGAGATCTACGATCAGAAGCAGACGGCTCTCAAGTGGATGCTCGTGACGTGCTTCGGATATTTGGGTTATCGAAATGCCCGTTTCGGAAGGATTGAGGCCCATGAGGCAGTCACTGCCTTTGGAAGGGAGAAACTCCTTCAGGCCAAGGAACTCTGTGAGGAAGAGGGATTCGAACTTCTCCATGCTATCACCGACTCCCTCTGGATTCGAAAAAAAAATTTAAGGGAAGAGGAGGTCCTTGAGCTCTGCCGGAAGATCAGCCAGACGACCGGGATCACCATGAGCCTGGAAGGAATCTATCGATGGATGACTTTTCTCCCCTCGAAGGGGAATCCGGAGAGTCCAGTAGCTAACCGCTATTTTGGTCTCTTCGAAAATGGAAAGATCAAAGCGAGGGGATTAGCCTTTCGAAGAAGCGATACGCCTCCCTTGGTTCAGGAAGCTCAACTCCGGATGCTCGAAATCCTGGCCGAGGCAAAAAACAAGGATGACTATCAGTCGAAAGTCCCTAAGATTTTAGAACTTCTTCTCGAATATTCATTGAAATTGAAGGAAGGGCAGGTAAAAGCAGAAGAATTGACTATTGGGAAGAGGATCTCTCAGGAGCCCAATGCATATAAGGTCGACAGCCTGACTGCTCTCGCTGCCCAGCAGTTGGAGGATTTTGGAATCCCGATCCATCCTGGAGAGAAGGTCAGGTATGTGATCAAAGATGCCGAGGCAAAGGACAAAGCTGAGCGAGTGAGATCTTTTCCGTTGGTGGGCCCGGACGACACTTACGATGTCAAAAAATATCTGGAGCTGCTTCTGAAGGCAACAGAAGAACTATTGATCCATCTGGGTTATGATGCGAAACATCTAAGAAAGATACTGAATATTCCTCCCTTTGTTAAAGGGAGGACAGGAGGGAGTTCTGAGGGGGTTGTCTTCGGCGGTAAAATCTGAAATTTAGCGATACTGCTTTTAGTATGTTATATGACCTTAATACATCTGAATCCAATTCTTCGAGGAGGATCCCATGTTTGACGTTTCGGAAAAGGCGACGGAGATGATTAAGGAAGCCTTCAAATCTCAGGAGAAAATTCCCTCTATACGCGTCGTGTACGACGCGGGAGGCTGATCGGGGCCCTCCCTGGGTCTGGTTCAGGATGAACCAAGCGAAGATGACAAGCTTTTTGACCAAGAAGGCATCACATATGTCGTTAACAAAGGCCTTTTTGAAAAGGTAAAACCCATCAAGGTGGATTTTATTGATACACCGAGAGGAGGCGGATTTTTCATTTTCTCAAATCTCGAGAAAGAATGCGGATCCTGTAGTTGCTAAAACTCTCCCCCTTATCAAGGTTCACCGCATTTTGCGATAGAGCGTGACGTTCCGGTAATCGACCGTGAGGTCAAAAGAGGTTCGGAGAACAGGGACGTACGCACTCTGGGGTGCCCTTTCACCATTGATGGTCTCAATGCTAATCCTTCTTTACGGGCTGAAATTTCCTCATCAGCAAGTGCCGCAAAGACACCACGTATTCTGGCAAATCGGGATCTTCAGGCGGGACATGAAAGGTCAGATTGCTGCCATTCCGTAATATCAGAAAGAATGACAACGATTCTACCATCGTCCAGTAAGGTTGGCTTACACTCTATCTGCTTTATCTCTCCATTTTTGCAAATGATACTAAGAATCTTTTCTATACCCTTGTGGATAACATCCCTTTGCCGTGAATTGATAATTTCCTGCCTGTATTCGAGGAAAGGTGAGGCTACATGAAACCAGTCCCTTCCAGAAGAGATGTCTTCCAGAGTATACCCCGTGATGTTGGTAAATGCAGGATTGATGTAAATGAACTTGCCGTCGTTGTCGATAAGGGCTATACCATAAGGCGCTTTATGGAGAATAGGGAAGAACGTTTCCCTCTCCTTTCTTAACAATTCCTGGACTCGCTTCAACTCAGCTTTCGTGCTTTCCAATTCAGCGATTCGCTGGTTCAATTTCTGCAGATTCCTTATCACGCACCCTCTGGCCGTGTTTTCATCTCTCATTCTTTTCTTCTCCAAAGGATTCTGATTTAAGGACATAATCTTTTGCTTCCGAAGCAATAAAAATGCCAAAACAACATTCCTGATTAAAACTCTTGATTTTTATGGGTTATTCGAAAACGAGACATTGTACAGGACGGTCGAATATGACGTTTTTTGTCTCAAAGAAAACATCATTTCACATTTAATCAGCCAAAATTTAAGCCTGGGGTCGAGCGAAATTAATTGATTTCCGGTACAAATGCTACCCACTTCCGGGGCTAACGGGGATGCCTTTTGCGCTCCACCTTCCTGGAGCAGAAACATGTTTGGTTTGTTAAAGGATGAGCAAGGAAGAGTGAAGAATCCTCTTGACGGAATTGTTGTCTGAGGTTATGAAGTATGGCAAGTTAAGGAGGCGTTCTTGGTTTCAGAAATTACCCAATGGATTATGGAATTGATGAGGGCCCATGGTCAACTCTCGGTCTTCATCGGAGTGATTATCGAGCAGATCATCGTCCCCATTCCCTCCCCGATGATCATCATGGGCGCTGGTGCCATTCTTATCTCCCCTGAACTTTCAATTCCAAACGCCTTTCTTCAAATTCTATGGATTATCGTCCTTCCTGGGACGATCGCCTCCACCTTGGGTTCCTATATCGGATATCTCATCAGTTATTATGGAGGGAAGGCACTGGTGGTCCGATATCAACGTTTCTTGGGTGTAGATTGGAAGGAGATTGAGAATTTAGAGAAAAGATTCCGGGGGAAAAAGGAAGGTTTGAGTATCTTCTTTTCCCGTGCCATTCCGGTCTTTCCAATTTCCCTCGTTTCTATCTTTGCCGGCCTTCTTCGTGTCCCTGTCAGACCCTTCACCTTCTATACTTTTCTCGGTTCCATCTTTCGATGTCTCTTTCTCGGTTTTGTGGGGTGGTGGATCGGAGCAACCTATGAAAAAGTGGCCACACGCTTGGATTCGGTGGAGACGATCATCTCCATTTTGATGCTGATCGGGATGGGGGTCGTGCTAGGTTACCTCTATTATAGATTTAGGAAGTCGACGCCGTAGCAGAATGAGTCTGGGATTGGGCGGGTCGGTTCTTTGATTGCCCCCAAGGAAGAGGGGAAATCAGGGTCAATCCTGAACAGGTTCTTCGGTCTGAAAATCGGGGAGGAAGTCAAAGGATTGGCTTAAATCAAAGGAGATTTTTATGAATAATGGACCATAAGGTTAAAGAAATCAAAAGGAGGATGGGTGATGAGAGTAGTCGTTGACGAAGAAACTTGTATCGGATGTGGGCTTTGTGCAGAGACCTGTCCGGAGGTCTTTGAGATGAACGATGATAAAGCCAAAGTGAAAGTGGATGAAGTTCCAGAGGATGTTACAGAATCTTGTAAAGAAGCGGTTGAGAATTGTCCGGTGGAAGCCATCCAGATGGAAGAATGAATCCATAGAAATAAAAAGAGGCATTCTTCTCCTTTTCAAAGAATGCCCCTTTCACCGTCTCCCTTAGCCAATCACTCAAAATATTCTCTGATTTCTTTATAACGATTGGGATCGCGCAATCGCTCCAGAGCCTTGGCCTCGATTTGGCGAATCCTCTCCCGGCTGAGCCCGAACTGCCTTCCGATCTCCTCCAGGGTACACTCTCCATCTCCTCCAATCCCGAAACGGAGTCGAAGGATCTTTTCCTCTCTGGGTGAGAGACCCGATAAGAGTTTACGAAGTTGGTTGATCAGATCCTTTTCAAGCAATGAATCACTGGGAGAGAGGCCTTTGTCATCAGGGATCAAGTCTTCGAGCGTGCTATCCTCTTCACCGATGGGCATATCGAGCGAAATCGGTTCCTCGATGAGGTTGAGAATCTTATCCACATCGTGCAATGGGATCCCGCTATCTTTCGACAGTTCCTGGGAAGTAGGTTCTCGACCCAGCTTCTTCACCAGATCCTTAAAAGACTTCATTAACTTCCCTTTGATCTCGAATAGGTAATTGGGAATGCGAATCGTCCTTGACTTCTCCGCAAAGGCCCTCAAAATGGCTGCCCGGATCCACCAGGACGCATAGGTGCTGAACTTGTAACCCTTGGTATAATCGAATTTAGTCATGGCCTGCATGAGGCCGAGATTCCCCTCTTGAATGAGGTCCAAGAAGGAAAGCCCTCGGTTGGCGTACCGTTTCGCAATACTGACGACTAACCGCAAATTGGCTTGAATGAGTTGATTCTTTGCCTGCTGGGTCTCGAAGACAGCCTGCTGGTATTGATTGAACACCTTTTTATAGCGAAGGGTCTGTTCTCTCTTTTCTACAGGAGTCAGTTTCGGTTTTTTCCCGTTCTTCCCTTTTGCGCTATGGGCCTGCTTATGACCGTTATTTGGTTTTTTACTCCCGTTCTTCGGAGCAGGAGCATACATTTTAGCCTTGAGACGGTTGGTCTTTGTTTCGAGGAGCTTGACTTGACGCTCCCCCTCCTTAATCCTCTTCGCCAGCTCAACCTCCTTTTCCGGGGTGAGCAAAGAGATCTTTTCGAGGCTTTTCAGATATTCCAGGGTTATATCCTGAGGCTGATAGGGTACTTCTTCCTGGATGCTTTTCTCCACCTGTACCTCTTCTTCCTCCTCAGTCCCAATTTCTTCCTCTGTCTCGAGTTCAAATTCCTCCAAAGAGTCTTCTACTTCGTCTCCATTAGAGGAGATGGTCCGAATTGGGGGAATCTCCGATTTCTCATGAAAAAGAGATGAAGCCGGCACTGCCTGGAGGGTTAGACTTTCCTCTTTTTTTCCTGGTGGTTTGTTTTGTTTCACAGATATCATGCCCCTTTCTTCTATATAAAAAACCCCTTCCATTCGCAATCCATGGAAAGGGTTATTTCACCCCCCCTAAACCTAATTTAATATCCCTACCCGGTTGAATGGGTTTATATGTTAGACACCCTAAGCGGGCGTTCTATTCAGTTGTAATTCTAATATATTCAAATTGAAGCGGTTTGTCAAGAATTATTTGTATCTGAAATTATACATAGAATTCAATTAGTTATTTACTATTAATATAATTCAACTGTAATCATATAGGATTTGTTCTAAAATAGAAATGTGTGATTATTCACATTGAAGAACCCATGATAATCCTTAGGTAAATCATATTCACCATCGTTTTTAATTGACTTTGAGAAGCCCTTCTTTTATAAAGAAAAGATATACCTTCAGGTTAAGGATGATAAATGGGAAATATTGACCTCCACCTTCATACCACGGCGTCCGATGGCGTTATGACCCCATCGGAAATTGTGAACTATGCAAAAAATAAGGGGCTTCTGGCTATTGCCATCACTGACCACGATACTATTGAGGGCTTGGAGGAGGCGCTCTTACAGGGAGAGAGGATTGGTCTTGAAGTAATTCCAGGTATTGAGATCAGTGCTGAACATTCGCCCGGGTCCATGCATCTATTGGGTTTTTTTATTGATATCCATCATCCTATCCTCAAGGAGCGACTGGGATATTTACAAAGGGCGAGGGCAGAAAGAAATCCGAGAATGGCCGAGAAGCTGAACAAGTTAGGAATCGACATCACCTTTGACGAGGTTCTGAAGGCCTCAGGCGGAGGACAGGTTGGCAGACCTCACTTCGCCCAGGTACTTATAGAGAAGGGCTATGTCCGGAGTTTTCAAGAGGCTTTTGATCGATTTTTGAAAAAAGGGGCCTCGGCCTATGTGGAAAAAATGAGGTTTTCCGCTGAAGAATCGATCCATTTCATCAATGAAGCCAACGGAGTGGCTGTCCTCGCTCATCCAAATACACTCCAGTTGAATGGATATTCGGAATTGGAAAACCTTATCCTTCGACTGGTTAAAACAGGCCTGAGAGGAATAGAGGCCTATTATCCCGAACACTCTGCTCTGGAAGTGGCTCAATTCAAAACCCTCGCGGAAAGGCATGGCCTTTTGGTCACGGGAGGAACGGATTACCACGGGATTGAGAAGAATGGGCTAGATATAGGGGTTGGAAGGGGAGAAATGAAGCTGCCATATTCCATCGTAGAAAATCTCAAAGCAGCACGAAGACCATCTTCACGATGACAGTACTCGAAATCGTGATGAAGAGATAGGATAGGATCGAGGAATCCGAAATGGTAATCATTCTTTTATTGCTTGTCACGACTCTCTTATGGGGGTTTACCCCTATTCTTGAAAAGGTCGCCTTGACAAAAGTCGATCCACTGGTCGGGATCACCATCCGGACTACTATTGCCGCAGTTGGCCTCTTGATCCTTACGCTCCTTTTGGGAAGAGGGAGAGCCCTGATAGAAGTGGACGGAAAGGGTTTTCTTCTTTTTGGTGCAAGCGGCCTGTTGGCAGGGACTCTGGGGATGTGGGCGTATTATGCCGCCCTGAAGATGGAGGCAACCTCCAAGATCGTTCCCATTTCAGCTTCTTACCCATTGGTGACGGCTTTGCTCAGCGTTTTGATTCTCAGGGAGGGAGTGACACTTCCACGGGTGATCGGAACTGCCTTGATCGTGATCGGCATTTGGTTTGTCAAATGATTCAACATCGCTGCGCGATTGGAATAATGGAATATTGGAATTGTGGAATGTTGGGTTAAAGCGAAAAAAACGATTCAGTATGATTTTTTGCCGATCGTAGGAGGTAGATATGAGGAAGAGAGGAAAGACAAATCGTTTGAAGGCAGCCCTGAAGAGAAAGAATGTCAAAAGTTCATTAAGAAAATCGAAGGGGGAAAGAAAGTACCCCACCTGATCCCTTAACTAAAACCCCACTTCCTAGCTGACTAAAGTGAGCGCATTTCTTTCTTGATACTTCGACGGCGTCAAACCTCGGCCTTTAGGACGGGGTCAAAAGCGCCGCTCAGTATCAACCCTGAGCAAACCCCGGATGCTTGTCCTGAGCGCAGTCGAAGGATTAGGCCGGGGATAGTCGAAGGGTTGAATCCATCATGAGAAGCTTTGAATATCCCAAGCTCGTCTTCTCAGATCCTGAAGGCAGAATCCTTGACCACCCTCATCTGAAACTGGCAGGCCGCTCCGGGGACCGAATGGCCCTCCCGCAACCCTCTGAATTAGTCCCCCTTCCCATGGGGAGTCAACTCTTCAGTCTGCCCGGCAGGGTCCCGATTGGATGGGACGAGGACACGGATTCTTTTATCTCATCCGAGAAGAGGAAGGTGGGGCGGAGGGAAGTTGACTGTGCAGCCGTCGCAGCTTTTCTTCCCCCTGGATATATACGAACCCTTCTTCCTGCAACCCAATTGAAACCAAATGCTCCAACCCTTCCGCTCTGGGCTTACAGTTCTGTCGGCTGGAAGGATGGAAAGTTTTGGGCGACAGGCCTACTCATCGACCCAAATCCCCATTGGCATCCGAAATACTTTAAGAATGACCGGCTGCTTTCCCGGAAGGTGGCGGGTGCGCTGAAGAAAAATTCGAAGAATCGACTCCTCCGGCAATTGTCACGGTGCGCTCTGGAATATCATTGTTTTGCGGCAAAAAACGTTTTTTTCGAGAGATGGGAGTGTCCCTTGCCCACCTCTCCTTCATGCAATGCAGAATGTCTGGGATGTATCTCGCTCCAGCCCTCCGAATGCTGTCCGGCCTCTCAAGAAAGGATCCCATTTGTTCCAACGATGGACGAGGTCCTGGGAGTTGCCTTACCTCACCTTGAACAGGCTGAGGATGCAATCGTCAGTTTTGGCCAGGGTTGCGAAGGAGAACCCTTGATGCAGTGGCGGCTCCTGGAACGCTCCATCCTTAAATTAAGAGAGAAGACTGATCGAGGAACCATCAACCTCAACACCAATGGAAGCTTTCCCCAAAGGGTGGAAAGGCTTTGCGAGGCGGGACTTGATAGCATCCGGGTAACACTCAACAGCCCTCATCCCAAATACTATCGGCGCTACCACCAGCCCAGGAGATATACCTTAGAGAAGGTCATTGATTCCTTGATTCTGGCTAAAGAAAAGGGGCTCTACACCTCCATCAACCTCCTTGTTTTACCTGGATTCACCGATCGAGAGAAAGAAGTGGAAGGATGGGTGAAGTTGGTCCGAAAGACTCGCCTCGACCTCATCCAGATGAGAAACCTTAATATCGATCCTGACCTTTACTTAAATGAGATGGGCAGAGGTGAGGGAATGGGAATCTCCAGGATGATCGAAGTTCTAAAGGCAGAGGGTCCCTCTCTCCAATTTGGTTATTTCAACCGCACCAAAGAGAACTTTTGTAAGAATCCCTGTTGAATACCGCTCAGCTCTGCTGGGCGGATGAAAACAGGGTCGCCGAAGGCGAAATGGTTTAGCGGATAGCTGAGAAACCCTAAATCACTGTCACTCCCGCGAAAGCGGGAGTCCAGAAAAACTTGGAAGGACTGGATTCCTGCTTCCGCAGGAATGACAACATGGAAATAGGTTGTGAATTTTAATGCCCCGCAGCTCTGCTGCGGGGCAGTTTACTCCACGTGGAAATCCCCCCTCTCCCCCCTTTGCTAAAGTCGGTACGACTCGAAACCGAGGGGGGCTGGGGGGATTATGTGGTCGCTCTAGTCAAATCGATGAATAAAAATGGATTCAAAGATGGAGTCAAGGGAGCCCTTCCCATCGTCTTAGGTTACTTGCCTGTAGGGATCACCTTCGGCATTCTGGCTCGGAAGGCAGGGCTCACTTCCTTTGAAGTGGGCTTGATGAGCCTTCTCGTCTATGCGGGGGCGAGCCAATTTCTTGCGATTGAAATGATTTCAAAGGGAATTCCCAATTTCTCCATTATCCTCGCCACTTTCTTCATCAACCTGAGACACATCCTGATGAGCTCCAATTTTTCCGTTTATTTGCAAAATGTTCGAATTCCAACCCTTGGTCTGCTGTCAGCTCAAATGACCGATGAGTCGTATGCGGTCGCCATTTCGAAATTGCCATGGATGAAGAACAGGCCGCACTATCTTCTGGGACTCCAGATCATCTCTCAGTTGGCTTGGGTAGGTGGATCTGTTGTTGGCGCGCTCTTCAGTTCTCTGGCGACGGGTACGGGTTGGGGTCTTCCCTTTGCCTTACCGGCTCTCTTCATCTGCCTTCTGGTTCTTCAAATCAAAAATGCTCACCATTTCTGGGTCATGGTGATTGCTGGAATTTCCTCTGTTTTCTTCAAATGGGCTCTAACGGGAAATTGGTATATCCTGCTCACTGCCCTTTTTGCCTCTGGAATGGGAATGATGCTTGAAAGGGTATGGAGGAAAAACTCATGAGAGAGTCGATGCTGGTCCTCATCTTGGGGATGGGCTTGGTGACTTTTCTTCCCCGTTTCATTCCCATGGCCTTTTTATCGAGATGGATTTTCCCAGAGAAGCTCAAGGTAGGGTTGAATTATTTCCCGGTGGCCATTCTGAGTGCTATTGTCTTCCCTACCTTTTTCACCGATGGAAGTCAGGTAGAAATTCAATCCCAATACCTTCTTGCAGCACTTCCGGTTTTTTTCTTTGCCTGGAGGGTGAAGAGCCTCTGGGGATCTGTTCTCCTCGGAATGGCGGTTTACTGGTTGTTGGGATTCATCCTATAGAGCTAAGAGTAGGGGACATAGCGAAAACCGAAATCTACTCAGTTTCTTGGGTTTGTTGCGTTTCTCAGGTTAACCCAAAAAACTCAACAAACTCAACAGACCGAGCTAACCCCAATTATACGCTATGCGCTATGCTCTCTGCGCTATGCGTCTTAAGGTTTTTGCGCGATGAGGCTTGCAATTGCCTTCCTCTTTCCACCTTCTTCGAAGATCCCTTCCCGATAAACAAGGATTCGAAACCCTTTGAAGAGTCGGAGAGGTTCATTTGGCTTCAGAAAATATTTTGGATTCTTGGGCCCGCCGGTATGGAGCCTCCGATGTTCAAGGAGGTAGGTTTCGAAAATCACCACGCCTCCTTTCTTCAACCCCCTTTTCATCTTCGGGATGATGTTCCGGTTGAGAAAGTAAAAGTTCGTGATCAGGTCGTATTCTCCTCTCTTGATTTGATAGGTGTCGAGATCAGCAAGAATGGTATGAACTCTTACCGTTCTCTTCCCGGCTAATTCTTGAGTTTTTCTTAAACCTATTTCTGAAATATCCACAGCATCCACCTTGAACCCGTGCTGAGCGAGAAAGACAGCGTTTCTACCTTCACCGGCGGCCAGATCGAGAGCTTTCCCTTTGGGGAGAAGGGCAATATGCCCCCGTAGAAAAGGATTGGCCTTTTTGCCGAAGGCGAATTTCATTCCTTTGAATCTTTGGTCCCATCGCTTCTGATCTAATTTCATTCAGATCCCCTTTCGCCCTCTTAAGGAAGGATGATTGTGGACTTTGGTTGTTTGAAATTACTTAACAGGGCAAACTTATCATTTGATTCTGGCCGCGTCAATTTGAAAACCTCCAATCATCATTGATTTTCCTCTCAAATGAGTGGAAAATCAATATTAGGTTGCTGAACATTTTGAACTTCAAACCATCGCAGGGGGTGTCTATGACAAGAGAGGAAGACAGGATTGGGGATCGATATCATCAGGAGACAAAGTATCGGAGAAATGCAATGCCACGGGGAGGTCTCGATTGGGCCCATCAACCCTCTCCTTATAAGGAGTTTTCTGCTGCGCTAAAACATATCCCCCTCAACCCCCCTGAGCAAAAAGGTGGAAAACCAATTTGGGAAGCAATTGGTCAGAGGCGATCCCAACGGGAATTTTCTCCTCACCCTATCACCTTCGCTGAACTCTCACAGCTGCTCTGGGCCACGCAGGGAATTACGGGAAGGGCCTGGGGGTATGACTTCAGGGCTGTGCCTTCTGCGGGAGCGCTCTATCCAATTGAAACCTATGTTGTGGTGAATCGGGTGAATGAGTTGAACCCAGGTCTATATCATTTTGATATAAAAGAGAATCAAATCATTCTGCTTAAGGAAGGAAATATTGGAAGCAATCTATCGCAAGCTGGATTAGGCCAAGAGATGCTAGGAGAGGCTTCGTGTATATTTATCTGGACAGCCATTGTGGCACGATCGAGGTGGAAATATCGGGAGCGGGCCTATCGCTATATCTATATGGATGCAGGTCATATTGGCCAGAACCTTTATCTGGCTGCGACGGCATTGAATCTTGGGTGCTGCACGGTGGGTGCTTTTTATGACGAGGAAGTCGACCAATTGATTGGAATTGAAGGTGGAGAAGAAATTTCGATCTATCTTGGGGCGGTGGGCGGAATAAAGTAATGAAACGATAGATCAAAGAAATGATTAAGAAGGAGTTTCTTTCGAATGAAATAATTGATGAGACTTTATTTCTTTAATATAATAAATTATTAATATCTCTGCGGGAAGGAAAGAGGTGGAAAATCTGATATGAACGGAGGGAAAAGATGGAGAAGGTGGAGTTAAAAAAAGGGATTTATTGGGTCGGAGCGATCGATTGGAATGTAAGAGACTTTCATGGCTATTCTACACCTTTCGGGAGCACGTACAATGCTTATTTAATCCTGGACGAAAAAAATGTTCTTGTTGATACGGTCAAAGCCCCATTCTATCTGGAGATGCTGGGCCGGATTTCGGAGGTCATCGATCCTGCTAAAATTGATATAGTGGTTTCCAACCATGTGGAGATGGACCATTCTGGTTCCCTGCTGCAGATCGTTGAGCGAATCGGGTCCCCCCTCGTCGTCACCTCTGAGAGGGGAAAGAAGGGGCTCGAGAAACATTACCAGCAATCATTGAAATTCAGAACGGTCAAGAGCGGGGAGACCCTATCGATCGGCCATCGCACCCTTTCTTTCGTGGAAGCACCGATGCTTCACTGGCCCGATAGTATGTTTACCTACATCAAAGAAGATCAGGTTCTATTGCCGAATGATGCCTTCGGGCAGCATTTCGCTTCCTGCCAGAGATTTGAAGATGAAGTCGGTGATGACGTGATGAGGCACGCGGCCAAATATTATGCCAACATCCTATGGCCCTTGGCTCCCCTCATTTTGAAAAAGGTGGACGAAGTAGTGAAGATGGGCATCCCCATTGATATGATCGCGCCGAGCCATGGTCTCATCTGGAGAAAAGATCCAAACCGAATCATTCAAGCCTATGTGGAATGGAGCCAAGGAAAGACCGCGAAAAAAGTTCTTGTGATCTATGACACGATGTGGGGGAGCACAGAAAAGATGGCGAAAGCCATTCTCCAAGGTTTGATCGACGAAGGAGCGGACGCGAGATTGCTTCATCTCAGATCCAATCATCGAAGTGATATCATTGAAGAGATGTTAGAAGCCAGGGGCATCTTGTTGGGATCTCCCACTCTGAATAATGGGATGTTTCCAACCATGGGAGATTTCCTTACCTATATGCGGGGCTTGAGGCCCAAGGGAAAGAGCTTCGGGCTCTTCGGGTCGCATGGATGGGGAGGAGGAGCGATTAAAGAGATGAGAAGACATCTTGAGATGGAGAAATTTGAGATCTGGGAAAAAGAGCTCTCCGTCCAGTTTATTCCTGATGAAAACGAAGTGAAAAGTGCCATTGAATTTGGAAAAGAATTTGCCCGGAAAGTTTTGGCTTCTTAGCTAATCGCTCTGCGCTATGCGGGTCCTGGTGTACTGTTTCAGAAACGACTTTACACAACGGTCATTCCGGACTTGATTAAGCCTGCCCCGTACTTGATACGGGGGAATCCATTCTTTTCAAAACCTGGATTCCCCCTGGGGTTTACCCCGTACTTGTCGATTAGACCCGACCACGGGATACGGGGCGGGAATGACAACTCTAAGATCATTGTAAAGATGTATTAGAGACACTACACTTAGGTTAGGTGATTAAACATGCAAGAACAGTCGGGCGGTTATAATGCTATTGTCCTGGATCATTTCACCCACCCGAGGAATATGGGCGAGATGGATCACCCCGACGGGGTAGGGCAGGCCACGAATCCCGCTTGTGGAGATACGGTGAGACTCTTCATCAGGGTGGAGAGGAACCGGATTGCGGAGGCGAGGTTTCTGACCTTTGGTTGTGCGGCTGCGATTGCTTCATCGAGCATGACCACCGAGATGATTCAGGGGAAGACGGTTGAGGAGATCCTGATGATTTCGAAAGAAATGGTGTCCGAA
>Ga0315282_10007272_pt1 | contig 18243 bp, 19 predicted proteins | sample YL17G07_20_MG_FD_203693 | JGI IMG/M metagenome (GOLD analysis project Ga0315282, IMG submission 203693) | Sediment microbial communities from Yellowstone Lake, YNP, Wyoming, USA - YL17G07_20 | ecosystem: Environmental > Aquatic > Freshwater > Lake > Sediment | place: USA: Wyoming | collected...
CTCCTCTCCCTCATGATCAAGGAGAGGCCACGGCGAAAGCTGTCGCGCTCATTTCAGGCGGAATAGATTCCCCAGTAGCCGCATACCTAGTCAGCAAGAAAATGAAGATAGTCCCTCTGCACTTCTGCCTCCACCCCTTCTATTGCGAAACCTCACTTGAACTCGTCATAGAGTCATTGAAGACACTTAGAGCCAAGACCACTTTTGAAAAAGTCATTCTCTACCCCTGGGGAGAGATTCTAGCAGCGATCGTAGGCAGCAATGCTAGGAAACATATGTGCGTGATCTGCCGTCGAGGAATGTTCAGGGCCGCAGAGCTGATCTGCGGGGCCGAGAACGCAGTCGCCATTGTTACAGGAGAATCGCTTGGCCAAAAGGCCAGCCAAACGCTCCAAAACCTATCCGCCACCTCTCACGGCGTGGCCTGCCCCATCCTTAGGCCTCTCATAGGCCTTGACAAAGTCGAAATCCAGAGAAAGTCTCGTCAACTAGGGATATGGCGCGAGAAGCATGCAGGGTGTTGCACGGCCACTCCGAAAAAGCCTGCCACTGGAGCCACAATAGAACAGCTTAACGAGCTGTATGCTAAACTGAACATTCAGCCCCTTGTCGAAAATGTCTTCACAAAACGGCTCGATATGTCAATCAATTCTCAGGACGATCTGGACAAGTTGCACCTTACGGCGTTGACTCAGATCTTGGCCTAAACAGAAGGCTGATCTCGGTTCCAGAAACTGGCGCCACTCCAAGAGAGTCCAAATGAGAGAGCGTGTGCAAAAACCCGGAGCAGTCAAGTCTGTTCTCTGCCAGTTCTCGTTGCATGTTCCTTTTCACTGACCCAATATGATTCTCCTGAGGCGAGATACTCTTTCTTCCAAATCGGAACCTCGCTTTTCGTTCTCTCAACAGTTTCTGCAAGTGCTGGAAACACGTCCTTCCTAGATTTTCCAGCGACCAGCACAGCCATGATCAGGTCGCCTTGATTCAGTTTCCCTACGACATGATGTATGTGAACGTCGACGATTCCATTTCGGCTAGAGATGTCCTCAGCGATTGAAGTCATTGCTTCCTCAGCCTTGCTTTCATATGCCTCAAGTTCCAAGTGTGAAACAGGTTCACCGTTTGCTGACGTGCTTCGAGTCACTCCGAGGAAAACGGCTATTCCGCCAACCTCCTTGAAACGTTCATGGGTCCTCACTTGCTCAAGAAGATCTTCCAGTCTAAGCTCGCCTTTCCCATGTATGCCGACTTTCTTCTGCAATTCGCTTCACCAAGTCGATCTATGCACTGAGTACTGTGTGTTGATTCTGATAACTATACAGTTTTATACGCGAAAGATGTTTTTGGCACCTCTTTCGATTGGGCCGAACGCAGCCAGGTCGACTAGGGCAAGATTGAAAGGGCAGAAGTGATGTCCAAGTTGAAAGATCGTACATCAGGGCGCGAGGATATTGGAGGCCGCTAGGAAGCCGCTTTCCCCCAAAGGCAATTTGAAGATTCTCGAAGTTGACATCTGCACTATACCTGAAAGATGTAAGGGCTGTGGAGTGTGCATAGAGCTCTGTCCCAAAGACGTTCTCGACTATGACCCGAAGCTAAACGTACACGGCGCACACCCGCCCATTGTGGTGAACAAAGAGAACTGTGTGGGATGTGGCCTGTGCGAGGAGGTGTGCCCCGACCTAGCCATCTTCCAGAAGAAGAAGGAGGAAGGAAAATGCTAGCAAGAGACGTGTTGACGGGCACACATTTCACCCAAGGCGACTTTGCATGTGCCGAAGGCGCGATCGCTGCAGGCTGCAGGTTCTTCGCTGGTTACCCTATAACGCCCGCCACTGAGGTGGCGGAACGCATGGCGAGAAGGCTCCCGGAAGTAGGGGGAGTCTATCTTCAGATGGAGGATGAGATCGGTTCTGTTGCCGCAATGATTGGAGCCTCATATGGCGGAGTCAAGTCTATGACGGCCACCTCTGGACCGGGTTTCAGTCTTATGCAAGAGAACATCGGGCTGGCAGCTATGACGGAAACTCCGATTGTCATTGTTGATGTAATGAGGGGAGGACCTAGCACTGGTCAGCCAACGAAGACCGGACAGCAGGATGTGATGCAGGCTAAGTGGGGTTCACACGGAGACTATGAGATTATTGCACTCGCTCCCTCCTCAGTGCAGGAAACCTTCGACCTGACCGTCCGAGCCTTCAACTTGGCGGAGAAATACCGAGTCCCCGTCTTCGTGATGCTGGATGAGATAGTAGGCCACATGAGGGAACGGCTTATCATTCCTTCTCCTGACAGGATCGAGATCGTCAACAGAAAGAAGCCAACAGTGCCCCCGGGGCAGTACAATCCCTTTCAGCCTGATGAAGATCTCGTTCCACCAATGGCGACCTTCGGGGAAGGATACAGGTTCTACGCTACAGGACTCACACATGACGAGACTGGCCATCCACAAACCGACAGTGCAGAAGAGCAATCAAAGCTTGTTAGAAGGCTGTGCGACAAGATAAGAGTGAACAGAGACTCAATCGTCCAAGTCAAAAAGCTTCTCCTAGAAGACGCGGACGTATGCGTTGTTGCCTACGGAAGCGTGGCCAGATCCGCTATGGCAGCGGTGACAAGAGCAAGACAGCGAGGCGTAAAAGCCGGTTTCCTAGGCCTCACAACCCTTTGGCCCTTCCCGGACAAGGAAATTGAAGCCATTGCGGATAAGGTCGACAGAATTGTAGTGGCTGAGATGAATTACGGCCAGATCGTTCGAGAAGTTGAACGAAGATTTGACTACCGCAGGATCACGTTTGCATCAAAGCTAGGTGAGGATCCTCAGACACCTGATGAGATACTCAACTACATTGTGAGGGAAAGGAAATGATTCAGGAAACGCATCCTTTGGAGAGATTCACGCGGAAAGGTATGATCCCACACATATGGTGCGCTGGATGTGGAAACGGAGTCATTCTAAGCGAGCTTCTGCGTGCACTAGTCGAGCTGAAGATTGATCTCAACAAGGTAGCTGTAGTCTCTGGGATAGGCTGCATAGGTAGGATATCGGGGTACGTGAACCTCGACGGTTTCCACACAACTCATGGAAGAGCAATCGCCTTCGCAGTCGGGCTCAAAGCCGCAAGACCAGACATCAAGGTAATAGTGGTAAGCGGAGACGGAGATCTCTTTGCCATCGGCGGGAACCACTTCATTCACGCAGCCCGAAGGAACATCGACATGACCGTGATATGCTCAAACAACTTCAACTATGGAATGACCGGGGGACAGGCCGGACCTACAACAATGCCTGACAACCGCACCACAACAACACCCTACGGAAACATCGAACATCCCTTCAACCTTGTTCATCTGGCGGCAGGCTCAGGAGCGGTCTATGTGGCGAGATGGACGACCGCTCACGTTCGAAGAATAAGAGAATCCATCAAGACGGCGTTAACTAAGAAAGGTTTCACCTTTGTTGAGATAATCTCACCATGCCCTGAACAATACGGTAGAAGAAATCGAATGGGTGAACCCATCGACCAGTTCAATTGGCTCAGAGAGAAGAGCGTGGTTCAGCATTTCAGCGACCCCGTCAAGGCAGAGGTAGGTCCTAACAAAGTCGTGGTGGGAGAATTCGTTGACATCGAGAAGCCTGAATACACCGAATCGTTGAGGCGACAGATGATGACCGTTCAAGGGACACTTGAGAAGGAGGGTAGGTTGACCAGTGCCCCGCTATGAGATCAGACTCGGCGGACTAGGCGGCCAAGGAATAGTACTGGCCGGAGTGATCCTCGGAACAGCAGCCGCGATATTCGACGGAAAACACGCGACACAGACACAGTCCTATGGACCTGAGGCAAGAGGAGGCGCCTGCAAATCCGAAGTCGTCATCTCAGACCAAGAGATCGACTATCCTAGACTTGAAAGGCCTGACCTGATCGGAATAATGTCTCAGGAAGCCTTTGAAAAATACGTGGATGACGTCAAGCCCGGAGGGATCGTGATCTATGATCCTGACATGGTCCTCAACTTCAAAGAGGTGAAGAATGCGAGAACCTACGCAGTTCCAACAGTGAAGATCGCCGAGAAACTCGGGAAGAGAATCGTGGCAAACATGGCCATGATCGGAAGCGTGACAGCCGCATCGAAGGTCCTCGGTATACAATCTGTTGAAAAAGCAATAGTCCGTTTCGTGCCGAGAGGAACCGACAAACTTAACCTTGAGGCCTTCAGGACGGGCTACGACTTCACTCTAAAGCTCTCGGAGGAGACAAAGAATGCCCGAACAGCCTAAAGTGGGCGTGTACTTATGCCACTGCGGAACCAACATAGCGGGCGTCATCGACATCAAGAAGCTTCTCGCATATGTAGAGACTCTTCCCAACGTGGCCGTGGCTCGGGACTACACATACATGTGTTCCGATCCAGGCCAGCAGCTGATACGTAAAGACATTCACGAGTACAAACTCAATCGAGTAGTAGTGGCGGCGTGCAGCCCCGCCCTACATGAGCCAACCTTTCGGAAGATTCTCCAGGAGGAAGGAGTATCTCCGTACTTCTTCGAAATGGCAAACGTCAGAGAACAAGACTCCTGGGTCCACATGAAGAACCCGGAGGAAGCACTCGAAATCGCAAAGGACACGGTCAGGATGAGCGTGGCGAGAACAGCAAAGCTGGAGCAGCTCGAACCGAAGCAAGTGAAAGTTGGAAAACGAGCACTTATCATAGGCGGAGGAATCTCGGGCATCTCAGCGTCCCTCGATCTAGCGAACGCAGGATTCACCGTCCACTTGGTCGAGAAATCCCCGACAATAGGAGGAAGAATGGCCCAGCTCGACAAGACTTTCCCAACAATGGACTGCTCCTCCTGCATCCTGACTCCCAAGATGGTCTCTGTGTCACGCCACCCCAACATCAAGCTCTACACATACGCCGAAGTGAAGGACGTTCAGGGATTCATAGGAAACTTCAAGGTGAAAGTGCTTCAGAAGCCCAAGTATGTTGACGAGAAAAAGTGTACTGTATGCGCTGAGTGCGTGAAGGTCTGCCCTGTAGAAGTCCCCGACGAATTCAACGCCAACCTCAGCTGGCGAAAGGCCATCTACATACCCTTCCCCCAAGCGGTGCCGCCCTCCTACGTCCTTGACGAAGAGAACTGCCTTGGCCTGACCCCATTGGCCTGTGGAAAATGCAAGGAAGCTTGCGAGCCCGACGCAATGAACTACGACGACGCACCCAAGGAGATCGAGCTTGACGTGGACACGATAATCGTAGCCACAGGATATGATCCATATGATCCTTCAAGCGACCAAGAATACAACTACGGCTTCTTCCAGAATGTTGTAACATCACTTGAGATGGAGCGAATGCTCAACGCCTCAGGACCCACATCTGGCAAAGTACTGAGGCCCTCGGATCTCAAGGAACCACAAAGAGTCGTCTATGTCCAGTGCGTAGGATCAAGAAACGAACGAACCAACCTCTACTGTTCCAGAGTCTGCTGCATGTACGCTGTAAAACAGGCCAGGCAACTGAAAGAGAAGCACCCCGAAATGGAAGTTCGAATCTTCTACATAGACATACGCGCCTTCGGCAAGGGCTTTGAGGAGTTCTACGAAAAGGCCGCGAGGGACTACGGCGTCCTCTTCACGAGAGGAAGAGTGGCCGAAATCCTTGAAGATCCCAAGAATAGAAACCTCGTGGTCAGAGCGGAGGACACACTCCTAGGAAGTCCGCTTGAGCTGGAAACCGACCTTGTCGTACTGTCTGTCGGTATCACCCCGACCGTGGAAGCAGACGAGATACACAAGATTCTCAAGATCCCGACTGGACCAGACGGGTTCTTCTCCGAAGCCCATCCGAAGCTAAGGCCAGTCGACACAGTTATTGATGGGGTACTCATCGCCGGAACCGCAGCCGGCCCGAAAGATATTCCCGACGCAGTCGCACAAGCAAAGGCAGCCGCCTCAGGAGCAGTCTCTCTCATGGCGCCAGGCGTATACACGGTCGAGCCTTACTACGCCCTAGTTGATGACACGATCTGCGGCGGGTGCGGAACATGCGTTCTCCTCTGTCCCTATCAAGCAATCTCCATGGAAAACAAGAGGGCGAAGATCAACGAAGCGCTCTGCAAGGGCTGTGGAGTTTGCGCTTCAGCCTGTCCAGCAGGCGCAATCAAACCTAACCACTTCACCGACGAACAGGTGATTTCCCAGATCGAACAGGCAATCGCGAAGTGACCGAGATGGCTGATAGATTCGAACCTCAGATTCTGGGCTTCCTCTGCAACTGGTGCTCCTACGCAGGAGCCGACCTAGCAGGGACAAGCAGAACCCAGTACTCACCCAACATAAGGATCATCCGCGTCATGTGCAGTGGCCGAGTAGATCCAACCTTTGTCCTCCTGGCTCTAAAGAATGGAGCCGACGGAGTACTCATAGCAGGATGTCATCCCCCAAGTGACTGCCACTACTTGACCGGAAACCTGAAAGCAAGAAGAAGATACCACCTCCTCCTCAAACTCCTCGATCAGCTAGGCATTGAACGACAGCGAGTACGACTTGAATGGATCTCGGCTTCAGAAGGCGAGAAGTTTGCGAGAGTAGTGAACGAATTCACAGAGCAGATTCGGGCCTTAGGCCCCAATCCTCTCAAAGCGAGTTGAGAGCAGTGAGCCAACCCAAACTCAAACTAGCCATTGGCCTAGGCGCGACATGTTCGGGATGTGACATGGCGATCGTTGATCTAGCAGAGAAGTTGACGGACGTGTTCAAGGCCGTGGATGTGGTCTTCTGGCCTACTGCCTCAGATCAGAAACTTGAGGAACTCGAACGACTTCCTGACGGCAGCGTCGACGTATGCTTCTACCATGGCTCGATAGCGAACGAAGAGAATAAGGAGATCGCGGAACTACTCAGGAAGAAAGCAAAGACAATGATCGCTTTCGGCGCATGCGCCTGCCACGGAGGAATACCTGGACTAGCGAACCTGACCACAACAAAGGAGCTATTCGCAACCGTCTACAAGGAAACTCCAAGCACAGAAAACCCGGACTTCAAGCAACCATCAATCGACACAACCGTAAGCGGCTACTCTCTTCATCTTCCTGAGAAGTTTGACACAGTACAGTGCCTGCACAGCTGCGTCAATGTGGATTATTTCCTTCCAGGATGTCCGCCAGAAGTGCCGCTGGTGGAGAAGGCGATTGAAGCGATTACGACAGGAAAGTTGCCTGAGAAAGGTGCAACGCTTGCTCCAAACAGGATCCTCTGCGACGAATGTCCAAGAGAGCGACAGGAGAAGAAGATCTCGAAGATATTCCGAATCCATCAGACCATTCCTGACCAAGAGAAATGCTTCTTGGATCAAGGCATTATCTGCTCAGGCCCCTCTACGAGAATGGGTTGTGGAGCAAAATGCATCGCCGCCAACATGCCCTGTCGGGGGTGTATGGGCCCCACCTCCAAGGCACTTGATCAAGGCGCGAAGATGATCGCTTCACTTGGTTCAATCCTCGGACTGGAAGGAGAAGAATCCATGAGTGAAGATCAGGTAAAGCAACTAGTAGATCAGATCAAGGATCCGCTTGGAACATTCTACATGTTCACACTTCCCTCCTCAATTCTCAAGCGGAGAAACATGACCCAGAAGTGACCATGAAATGCAGGAAACCAAAGTAATCAAGATTGATCCGATCACGAGACTGGAAGGTCATGGGAAGATACACATCCTCCTGAACAAGAGCGGCAACGTTGACGAAGCATACTTCCAAGTCGTTGAGCTCAGGGGCTTCGAGAAGTTCTGCCAAGGACGACTGGTTGAGGAGATGCCCAACATCACCACGAGGATCTGCGGTGTCTGCCCTTGGAACCACCATCTAGCCTCAGCCAAGGCAACAGACGCAGTCTATAAGGTTGACCCGCCAGAAGCAGCAAAGAAGATTAGGGAACTTGGCTACTGCGCATTCTTCATCCACGACCACGCAATACATTTCTACGCTCTCGGAGGACCAGACTTCATCGTCGGACCTGGGGCTTCCCCACAGGAGAGAAACATTGCAGGAGTACTGAAGAAAGTCGGCGCTGAAGTCGGGAGCACGGTTCTCAGGGCGCTGAAGTACGCGCATGAAATCGAAGAGATGGTCGGCGGCAGAGCTATTCACCCGGTCTTCGCAATCCCCGGAGGAGTCTCCAAACCCCTCTCCGACAGCGACTGCACAAAAATCCATGAGATGGGCAAGTTCCTACTAGACTTCTCAAAGTTCACAGTCAACACATTCGAGAAGACAGTCCTTCAAACCAAGAGGAACTTCGATCTACTGAAAGACGACATGTATAGGCTGAAGACTTTCTACATGGGCACGGTGGACGCCAAAGGAAAGATGAACCTCTACGACGGCGACCTGCGTGTGATAGATCCTGAGGGAAAGACGTTTGCACAATTCAAGCCCAGTGACTACCTCAAACATGTCTCCGAGCACGTTGAGCCGTGGACCTACCTAAAGTTTCCATTTCTCAAGAACGTCGGCTGGAATGGACTCGTAGAGGGAAGGAACAGTGGAGTCTACAGGGTTGGGCCTCTCGCTCGGTTCAACGTAGCCGACGGAATCTCAACTCCTTTGGCTCAAGCTGCCTATGAGCAGATGTTCGCAACTCTCAAGAGACCTGCACATGAGACCTTAGCATACCACTGGGCGAGAGTCATCGAGACTCTTTACGCAAGCGAAAGACTACTGGAACTGGTTCAGGACCCCGAGGTGAAGAGCAGCAAGATAAGGACTATTCCCACTGCGACGCCAGAAGAAGGCGTCGGAGCAGTAGAGGCTCCGAGAGGAACACTGATCCACCATTACAAGACGGACCCCGATGGAATTGTCCAGGGAGTCAACCTGATAGTCGCAACTACGCACAACCACGCAGGAATCTGCATGTCGGTTAAGAAAGCCGCACAAGGACTGATCAAGAGAGGAAAGGTTGACGACGAAATCCTGAACATGGTTGAGATGGCTGTCAGAGCCTACGACCCATGCTTGGCATGCGCTACGCACACTCTGCCAGGCCAAATGCCGCTCGAAGTAAACATCTACAACTCAGAGAAGAAACTGATCAAGAGGATGAGACGCCTCTGAGAATCCTCGTTATTGGCGTCGGTAATCCTCTGCTGGGGGACGACGGCGTAGGAAATTACGTAGCCAAGCTAGTCAAAGAGAGAATGCCCCAAGGATTGAACGTCGACATCAAAGAGGTCAGCGCCAGCGGCATCGAACTCGTAGAAGAAATCATGGGATACGACAAGGCAATAATCGTTGATGCGGTGGCCACAAATGGTACCGTTGGAGCGATACGTCGACTCAAACCAGAACAACTCAAGAATACTGTTCACTTTACTGCCCCTCACTTTCTTAACTTCGCTTCTGCCCTCGAGTTTGGGAAGAACTTCGCAGCAGCAAGTATGCCCAAGAGAGTAAAGATCTACGGAGTGGGGATAAGACCGAGAACAGAATTCTCGGAATATCTTAGTCCAAAGGTCGGAAAGGCAGCAGAACTCATCGCGGAAGAGATCATAGAGGATCTTGTGAAAGCCAAGGCCAGATAGTCTCCCAACACCTGAATATAGTCCCGGACCCATTATCCTAAACCACGGTGAGTAACTTGCTGATAGGAGCAATTTCTGACACACATGATAATGTCCCGATGGTGAAGAAGGCAGTTGATCGGTTGAACAAAGCGGAAGTGTCGATGGTTCTTCACGCAGGAGACATCACAAGCCCATTCGTTCCAAGGAACTTCAGTGAGCTGAAAGCACCGATGATAGTGACATATGGAAACAACGACGCTGAAAGAGAAGTCCTCAGGAAGAGATTCTCTGAAATTGGGAAAGACGTTCGCGGAATATTTGCAGAGATAGAAATTGACCGGATCAGAGTCGCCTTGACTCACGGGGATGAGATTGAGCTTCTCAACTCGCTCATCAGAACTCAGTTCTACCATCTGATCGTTTGCGGACACACCCATCAAGCAAAGAGCTACGCTTCAGGTACGACCGTAGTAGTGAATCCGGGTGAGGTTTGCGGATATCTGTCCGGAGAATCCACGATCGCAACGATAGACACTGAGAGCAGACAGGTAGAGATCCTACGCTTGTAGCAGCAATAGAACTTGAGGCCACCGACGAGACAAGAGAAATGCAAGAACTAGAGGCATTGGCCAGTAGATTCAAGTTCTCATTGGATACGCTCTCTGAACTTGAGAGAATCTACGGAGAACACGTGGCCGAAGTGGTGCAGTCACTAAAGTCACCGGGCCGACACTACTACTTCAGGGTCAATACTCTGAAGGCCACTGTGGACTGCGTCGTGAAGCGGTTTGAGGAGAGGAATCTTCGAGTTCATGTGCATCCGCTGATCGAAGAGGCCCTTTACTTTGAGGTTGAAAAATCTCAATCAGTAGAGAGATTTGAGAAGAAGGTTGTGGTCGACAAATTCACTGCCGAATCTGTCCTTCAGGGTGCACATGTATATGCGCCCGGAATCGTGAAGTGTCAGGGACTAAGAATAGGCAACAAGGTCTCGATCGTTGACGATCAAGGCCAAACTGTCGGTGCGGGAATTGCTCGCATGAATGAGAGCAGCATACTGGCTTTGCGACGTGGGCTTGCGATTGAGGTCACTTTTCCTCTCTATAGGATTCCAAGTCTAAGGGAAACGTCTGAGTACGAACAAGGGCTTGTGTATCCTCAATCCCTTCCGGCGATCTTGACAAGCAGGATCTTGAGTCCTCAAGCTGGAGAAACGATCGTAGACTTCACCTGCTCTCCGGGTGGAAAGCTCTCGCACATAGGGCAGCTCACAAAGGGGCGAGCTAGGATAATTGGAGTTGACCGGAATGAGACAAAGATCTCCTCGGCAAGAGAGACGATAAGGCGGATGGGGTGCAATGAAGTGGCACTCATCACTCATGATGCTAGATATCTTGATGTGGATTTCCCGGGGCTGGTTGCTGACAGATGCCTCGTCGACCCTCCCTGCTCTGCATTAGGGGTGAAACCGAAAACGTATGAATACACGTCCCGAGAGGAGATCGAGGCGCTCGCTACGTATCAGAGACAATTTTTGAAGGCGGCTTCGAAGATGCTTCGACCAGGAGGAATCTTGGTTTACAGCGTATGTACCGTGACCTTGTCTGAATGCGAAGGGAACGTCAAGTTTGCGGTCGATGAATGTGGACTCGAAGTGGAGGCGCAGGACTTGATGCTTGGCTCAGCAGGAATTGATACTCTGCTACGGGAGGGAAAGCTGACGCAGAGATTTCATCCTCATCTCCATGACTCAGGCTACTTTATCGCCAAGTTCAGGAAGAAAGGCTAGGCCTTGGCGATTGTGAATAGCTGGATAAGTGACTTCAACGAGACGCCGTCGACACTGTCTTGGTTACTCTTGTTCACAAGCACAACTATGCCGATTGGCTTGGCTCGGACACTTCGAGCCGTTTGAACTGTCGCCTTGATAGTCTCGCCCTCCATCATGACTGCGTCGACTATCAGCACCTTCTTGTTATCGATCGGTGCAAACATTGGGTTGATTGCTCCGGTGAGTTTTGTGTCAGCAACCCTCTGTGGCCTGACTGCCGCGAGAGGCTTATCAAGTTGCTCAGCTACACCCATCCCGAGAACCATGCCGCTTCCCTCGACTGCAACAATCACATCTGGTTGCTCGAATTCTTCCTTCGTAATCGATTCTCGAGCTAAGTCGGCGAGCGCCCATCCCGCGAGAGACAAGCGACGCACATTTGACCCTATTTGGCTCCAGTCCACGAAGAGATCAATGGGAGCCGGCCTTCTGAGGCGTTCTTTTCCCCTGAGAAGGAGCCACACGATCGTGTCGGCTTGAACCTTCAGTTCCTCAGAAATCTCTTGAGTTGTGAGGCCTCTAGCCTTAAGCTCCTGCGCCTTTTTAATCAGTTGATCCAGCGATCGCAAACAAGTTCCCTAGAGCTTCTTCTTCGCCTCAACCTTTCTTAAAACCTTCCTCTTTAGCACGGTTCCACATACCTGACACTCCGGAAGCTGATAGGTCTGCGGATACCTCCTGAAGCACGCAGGGCAGTATAGGATCCAGTTGAACTCATATGATATCCCGAAGGTGGCCAGCGAGGTATACGCTACCGCCATCCTCTCTGCCACATTTTGAACCGCATAGTCGTCACTGACCACAACAGGCTCCAATCCGCTATCTCGAAGGTCAAGCGCCAACGCCAAGATCTGGGAATCGGCTTCCGAAAGCACTAGTTGCTCTCCCAGCTTCATCGATTCCTCTCTAATGCGTGATCTAGAGGTCTCACTGGGTCCTTTCACTGCCAGTCTACCTGAATTCTTTGAGGTAGAGAAGCGAACCATCGCCATGCTCGTCTGAGAAAGTTCCCGCTCGACAGCTGGCACGGTAAAGGCCTTGAGACCCACTGAGAGAGGGTTGAATCCCATGACGAATGCTGAAGTATCAAGGACTAGTACTTTCACTTCTTACGGTCTCCACCGTAGGAAATCGAACCAAGGTTCTTCTGACTCTTGAACGGTCGAACTTAACGAACACCGCCCTATTCTTTGATTTTCTTATCGTAATCGAGGCTCCTGGTAGGAGATCTTGACGGTGTCTTCCGTCGACAATTACCGCAGCCCTAGATGCGCCGTCCTTCAGCTTCACGCACAAGTCTTTGTTCGCTGGGACGACCACGGGATGAAGGGGATCAACAGGGCAGATGAAGACGAGAACGAAGGCGTCGAGCGAAGGGTCTAGAACAGGTCCTCCTGCGGAGAAAGCGTGGGCCGTGGAACCCGTGGGAGTGGCCACAATCAATCCATCCGCTCGGCAATCAACAAGATCATCGCTACCTACCTTGATTTCAACATCAATCATCTTGTAAGGGAGAGCTGGAGCCACGAGAGCCTCGTTCAGGCCGTCAATCTTGATTCCGCTGCTATGCATCATAGTGAGTCTCATACGTTCTTCCAAACGTATCTTGCCTTTGAGACAGTCATTGATTGCGCTCTTAGCTTGCTCGGGCGATACTTCTGTGAGGTATCCGCGCCTTCCCATGTTCACTGCCAGAACCGGCGTCTCAGGCTGAGGCATAAGCATAGATGTCTTCAAGACCGTTCCGTCCCCACCCACAGTGACTACCAAATCAACTTTCATCTCAGAGAGAGGTTTGCCTCCACTGAGGTGCTTCAGTCTGGCATAGTCCTCTTCAGGTATCGCGACAAGGCCTTTGTCACGAACAAAGTCAAGCAGATCCGTTGCAGTGCGTAGAGCCTCAGGATCATCAAGCCTAGAAACGATGCCGATTCTGTTAATCAACAGTCAAGCACTCTCTCCTAGTATTATTCCGTTTTGTTATAAACCTGCACTGGGCTCTCTCGACTGGAGAAGATTGGCAAGCCTTTTTAGATCTGTTTCAATGCTAGATGTGGATGAACAGGTGCTGATGTTGAGCAAGCCAGTGGACGTGGGCTCACTTAAGATCGGTCATTACATAGTGCTGGAGAACGAGCCATGCAAGATAGTGGAATATGATAAGAGTAAGCCTGGAAAGCACGGGGCGGCTAAGGCGAGGATTGTTGCGATAGGCGTTCTTTCAAGTCAAAAGAGAAACGTCATCAGCCCTGTCGATGCGAAGCTTGAGGTTCCACTCATAGAGAAGAAGTCCGGACAGGTGATCTCTCGATCAGAGACCACGATCCAACTGATGGACATGGAAACCTATGAAACCTTCGAGACGCCTGTGCCTGAAGAGGAAGACCTGAAAAGCAGATTGGCTTCTGGACAAGAAGTCGAGTATTGGCAGATGCTCGGCAAAAGCAAGATCGTCCGAATAAAATCCTGAGGCCACAACTCATTTTGTTGCCACTAATATTGGGGCAGGGGACACTATGAAGAAAGTTGAACAGTTGAGAATCCGTCCACACATGATCGTGGATGAGCTTGTAAGGCAAATGGATTCGTGCGGAATCCTAGGAGCAGGTAGAGTTGGGTTAGCTGCTGACATACTGACAGAAATGTTCTCTGACGAAGAGTACACAGTATTCCTCTCTTTGGCCGGCCCTCTCGTTCCGGGAGGACTGCGTCAGGTCATCGGCGATCTCGTCGACGAAGGGCTCGTCCACGCCATTGTGACCACTGGAGCAAACATCGTTCATGACATCATTGAGGCGTTGGGTTACAGGCACCTCGTCGGGTCATTCTCGGCTGACGATTTGGAACTTCGCAAGAAGAGCATCGGACGAATCGGAGATATCTATGTTGAGCTGAAGGCGTTCGAAGCCGTGGAGAAACTTGTCCTTCAAGTCCTCGACGAGATCCCAGAAGACAAGAGACGACGACTGGCCCTAGGAGACTTCTTCGGCCATGTGACAGATAAGCTAAGTGATCCAACATCAATCTTGGCAAGATGCAAATCCAAGAACGTTCCAATCTTCTCGCCCGGCTTTCTTGATTCGATGGTCGGGCTGAACCTCTGGACATATAGCCAGACGAAAACACTCGTCATCGATCCACTACAAGACCTGAAACATCTCATGGAATTGGGGTTAGACGCTAAGAAGTCCGGGGCGATAATTCTGGGCGGCGGCTTACCCAAACACCACGTGCTGATGGCCAATATCCTGAGAGAGGGAGTTGACCTCGCGATTCAGATCACAATGGATCGACCAGAGGCAGGCGGCCTCAGTGGCGCACATCTGGAGGAGGCCTTAAGCTGGGGAAAGATACGCACGAAGGGAAAGTACGTCACCGTGATAGGAGACGTTACAGTGTGCTTCCCTTTGATCGTTGCGTCAGCTCTTGAAAGGAAATCATCAGGCACAAAGTGACGATTCTCTCCGAATTTTGAGGCAATTCGCGGGGCGCGCCCAATTCTCTTGACGGCATCGTTGGTATGCGATCCGGGCAAAGCCGTGCAAACATTGGCTGTTAATCTTTAAGAGAAGAGATGCAGTACTCACGATGAGCCACTACTGAAGGCCCGTTGAAAAAGGCGGAGACTGAAAACTGAGCGCCCTCGAGAATATCGGAAAGTCCCTCAACGAAGCAATAAGGAAGCTCTTGAGAGCTCCCTTGGTTGACGAGGCTGCAATAAAGGAACTTGTCAAAGATCTCCAGAGGGCATTACTTCAGGCCGACGTAAACGTCGATCTGGTTCTTCAGGTCTCGTCTAGGATAACGGAGAGGGCTATCAAAGAGATCCTCCCGCCTGGGATCCCAAGAAGAGAGCATGTGATTAAGGTTCTCTACGAAGAACTCACGAGATTCCTTGGAGAAGAACCCGCTGGAACCCTGATCAAGACCGGAAAGACGTTTGTCATGCTGATGGTTGGAATTCAAGGATCAGGGAAGACAACAAGCGCCGTCAAGCTCGCAAGATTCTACCAGAAAAGAGGGCTTAAGGCTGGGCTCATATGCGTCGACACCTTTCGGCCAGGCGCCTTTGAACAGATGAAGCAGCTCGCGGACAGGGTGGGGGTCTTGGTGTATGGAGAACCGGAGCAGAAAGCCCCTTTGAAGATAGCTGAGAACGGACTGGCGCAGTTCAGAAAAGAGAAGTACGAGGTAGCCATAATTGACACCTCCGGCCGCCACAAGAACGAAAGAGATCTTATGGCAGAGATGAAAGAACTCGCAGAGGCAATACATCCGGATGAGATCGTGCTAACCATCGACGGCACGATCGGACAGCAAGCTGTAGCCCAAGCCAAGGCATTCGCAGAAGCCACACCTGTTGGATCCATACTCGTTACAAAGCTAGACGGCTCCGCGAGAGGCGGAGGAGCTCTCTCTGCCGTCGCGGCTACCGGAGCGAAGATCAAGTTCATAGGAGCTGGAGAAAGAGTCGAGGATCTGGAGGAATTTGTTCCGTCCACCTTCGTTGGCAGACTTCTCGGGATGGGAGACATTAAAGGCCTCGTGCAGAGGGTCGAAGAAGCAGAAGCGAAACTGCCCAAACAGAAGGCTAGGGTCTTCCTCGAGGGAAGGTTCTCGCTCAAGGACATGTACGATCAGATGGAAACCCTGAGGAAGATGGGGCCGCTCAAGAAGGTGTTCCAAATGCTTCCGGGCAGCTTCAATGTGCCTGATGATGCTTTGGAGACAGCGGAGCAGAAGCTCGACGCGTGGCGGGTAATCATACAATCGATGACTAGAGAAGAGGTTCAGGAGCCCACCGTGATCGATTCGTCAAGGGCTAGGCGAATCGCGAGAGGGTCAGGCAGAAGCGAGAAAGAGGTGAAAGAACTGGTCAGTCAGTACTCAAACATGAAGAAGATGATGAAGATGATGAAGCGTCAGCAGCACACGATGTTCAGAAAAGGAATGTTCCCGATGAGGCCCTGAGGGGAAATATGTATATGCAGGAGAGTAGGGAAAGGGAGCCTCCTAAACCGGTTATGTGGTGAAGCTCATGGTCAGAGGATCGAGAGGGTATCGCTCAAGAACCAGATCCCTTCTTAGAAAGGAGCCTAGGAAAAGGGGCAAGATTAGCATAAGCAAGCTCCTGCGAACATACGCCCCTGGAGACAAGGTCTGTATCAAGACTGACTCCAGTGTTCACAAGGGAATGCCTCATTCAAGATTTTACGGAAAGACGGGGGTCATAGCCGGAAAGAGGGGAAGAAGCTACGTTGTCACCGTTCCTATAGGGAGGAAAACGAGCACCATTATGATCAGGCCGGAGCACCTCGAGAGTCGAGGAAGCTGAGACGATGCCAAGAAAAATACTGGATAGAAAAGACATCGCCACAGTGGAAGCAAAGCGCATACTGGAGAAATTCAACCCGGACGAGCTAGGAGAGTTCCAGAGAAGAACTCTAGACTATGCAACGAAATTCAGTAAATTACCTCCGGCTAAAGCTGAGCGGCTGCTGAAGGAACTCACTGACAAGTTCAAGCTGGATCAAGCCCAGAGTATAGAAGTCGTGAATTGTATGCCCGAAAGCAAGGAGGAACTCCGGGCCATACTTGCGACCAAAGGCAAAATCATCACAAGCGAGCAACTCGAAGAAGTGCTGAAAGCAATCTCTCACGCTGCAGGCAGCAAGTGAACATCCAGCCAGACACAACCCAATCTGATCCGGTGTCGTGGTTTGAACAACTCTGAATAAACAGATCAGAGCCGGACTGGCCTGGATAAGGCCAGATTGACAGACGTAACGTCTTCAACCTCAGATCAAAACCCTTTTCGCACCAGTCATGATTCCCTAGGTGAGATGGAATCATGAGATTCCCGCCCGGTAAGATCCCGCCAAAGGCGCTTGTAGATATCGTCCTCAAGCACTTGGGCGCCAAAAGGCCCGATGTCTTGTTAGGTCCATCCCATGGCGAAGACGCTGCGATTGTCAGGTCTGGAAAGCAGTTGCTGGCGTTTTCGTGCGATCCCATAAGTGGAGCATTGGATAGGATCGGGATGCTCTCTGTTCACGTCACCACAAATGATGTTGCGACGAGAGGAGTCAGGCCTTCTTGGTTCCTTTCCTGCATAATGCTGCCGGAGGGATCAGGAGATAGCATTTTGCGCACGATCTGCACGCAAATGGGTAAGGCGGCCAAGAAGATAGGAGTGGCGATAGTCGGTGGACATTCTGAGATAACACCCGGCCTCGATCATCCTGTCGTGATAGGGTTCGCAGCGGGAGAAGTTGGCAGAAGAGGATTCGTTAGTTGCAGTGGAGCCAAACCTGGCGGTAAGATAATCCTGACCAAGGGTGCGGGCATTGAGGGAACGGGAATCTTGGCCTCTGACCGTACTAGACTCTTGGCCGCGGTGTTCGGGAGGAACTTTCTGAAGGAAGCGAGGAAGTTCTCCGCGATGACTAGCGTAGTTGAAGACGCCATGATTGCGTTCAACAGCGGAAGGGTCCAAGCAATGCACGATCCAACAGAGGGCGGCGTAGCCGGAGGTCTCAACGAAATGGCAAACGCCTCAAGAACTGGCTTTCGAGTCTACGAGGAGTCGATCGAAGTGTCTCCTGAAACTGAGAAGATCTGCGAGTTCTTCAAAGTGGACCCTTTGAGGTTGGTCAGCTCCGGCTCTCTTCTAATAGTTGCCACCGAAGAAAGCACCGAGACAATCGTGACTCGATTGAGGAGAAAGGGAATCCAAGCAGCAGTGATAGGAGAGGTGCTCTCGGATCGAACAAGAAGGATCCTTGTCAAGAGAAATGGCAGAGAAGAGAATCTTCCTCTGCCTTACGCGGATGAGTTGTGGGTTGCTC
>Ga0315282_10007273_pt1 | contig 18242 bp, 20 predicted proteins | sample YL17G07_20_MG_FD_203693 | JGI IMG/M metagenome (GOLD analysis project Ga0315282, IMG submission 203693) | Sediment microbial communities from Yellowstone Lake, YNP, Wyoming, USA - YL17G07_20 | ecosystem: Environmental > Aquatic > Freshwater > Lake > Sediment | place: USA: Wyoming | collected...
TAAATGTTTTCACAGGAAAAATCGAAAACATGCAAGAAAACGGAGTAGTCGAGCCACTAGTAGTGAAGGAACAAGCAGTGAAATCAGCCGCAGAATCCGCGTCAATGATACTCCGCATAGATGACGTAATAGCCGCCACAAAACCAAGAGAAGGAATGGGAAAACCGCCATCAGGCGGTGAAGAAGGCGAAGAATACTAAAAGCTCCCCAGTTTTTCTCACGTTTCTACTCTGTTGTTACACGTCAAAAATTTAAACCGCCCAACTCATATTCTAATTTAGGTTGCTCCGGTAGTATAGTCCGGTCAAACCTTATTTAGGGACAATGTATAGCGGCCTCTCGACGCAATTAACAGCGAAAGAAAGCCGCCGACCCGGGTTCAAATCCCGGCCGGAGCACCATAAAATCAGGCTTGTTTCTGTCTTATTTTTATTAAAAAAGCTTGACTTGAGCACCTCTGAAAGCATGGCTAAAATTGGAGCACGCGTTTACTGGTAAGAACATTAGGAATGATGGCATAGCTTCGAACTCTCGTTCAAACATCTCTGTTTACTATCATTTTACAGGCAAATACTCGAAGAATCGCAATAACAACAGCTAGATTTTACTAGCGTTTTCGCTATGTAGACGAGAGCTCGAAAATTCTTTGTCAAGCACGGCTCTCTAGGCAAGTTTCAAGATCCAAAACGAATCCTTCTTGTCTTCCTCTTCATTAGGACCTGCCAAACCTGTGGTCATAGTAAGGCACGGGTTCAAATCCCACCGCGCCCGCCACAAATGCCAAAACATGCAGACGATACCCAAATCAGTATGTTACGAAAGATTTGCAGAAAAATGGAACGGAGTGGATGCGATCCTAGCCAAAGAGGTAAAGGGGCACTTCATTTGGGAGTCACTTAGACCTCTTAGCTGAGCCCTTCTTTTTCTTTCCTTTCTTCTCAGGTATAGTCTTCACCTCCTGATCAGTGTATTACGACCAATGACCGAATGCAGCTATGGAGTAAGGCGTACTCTATATTTCTCTTCAATTCGGAATATCGACACTATCGCCACTCTGGTCGGGCTTGATCACTATGATTATTCTGGAGACTGCCAATTCACACAATTTCCTGATTCCTCTCTTCCCCCGTTCATAGCTTACTTTAATCAATTTGGCTTCTTCCAGCATACGAACCTGCTCACTCATGTATGCCTCACTCAAGTCCAATTTTCTAGCGATCGTTGAAACGTCAAGACGCTTCTGAGAAACCAATTGCAGTATTCTGAGACTTGTCGAGGTTAGGGCGTCAGCAATCTTCAATGCTGCTTCGCCGGTTACAACAATCTCTTCTAGAGTCAAACAAGAACCTCTCTGCCAGACAAGGAATGGACAACCCTTTTTATAACATTTGTGGAAGTCCGATTGGTATAGATGAACCAAATTCTTATAGATTTTGTCTATAGTTATATCCAATTGACACAATCTCATCCAATGCTGGGAGATCGATCATGTTCAAATGGCTAACTTGTCTTGGAAGACTTGCGATAAAAAAGAGCTGCAGGAGATGTTGCACGCGCATAGTGCTACGCATGCGACTATTTCTTGTTCTTGCTGTACCTCTTTGGAAGTTCGGTTTTCTTCTTTTGCTTTTTCTTCATTTCTCCACTCTTCTTGATTCTCTAAGCGCGCACTTAGGTCTGTTGCTAATAATATCGTAGAAAGACTATTTAAATAGCTCTATGATTAATGACTCTCTCGCACATTTATTCTTGTCAGAACCCGGGCACGCCCTGTTTCGAAATCTCTAACGATTTGGCATTAGCGATTTGCTATTGTTATAGGCAATCGGCAAACCTTTTAAGTGCTCTTGCAAAGTATACGGTGAGGAAATTTGCCGTTCAAGAAGAAGGCTAAGAAGAAGAAGCGCAGGGAACGTGCCCGCAGGAAAGAGAGAAGAAAAGCTAGGCAAGGATCAAAAGAACAAATCTCTTTTTGTGGCAACGGCAAAACAAATCTCTTGGCGCGCGCCAAAGTAGTTGGACTTTCGAGGATTTTTGGCCCTTTTTCTGTTGGAGTGCATTGAAGATGGGAAAGGCAACTTTGATGACGCCCTTGTATGTTTCCGTTGCTTGGACCATGATGATTACCTACCAAGTTTTCACCCAGACCGCAGTATCGACAGTGCTGAGTTTTTTCAACGTGCTGTGGCCAGCTGCGGGTGAATGGCTACTTCTCAGAATGGATATGGTTATCTTCGTATACGCCTTTGCATGGGTTTTCGTTCTGTCGTCTGTCATCCCATCTCTTCTGCTTGGCAAGAAACGAAGCGTGCTCGTGCAGTTCTTTGTGTGCTTGGTGTTGGTATTTGTCGCCTTTATCGTCCAAGATTCCATGAACGTCTACATAAGCAGCCAGCCCCAAGTTCTGCTAGGTGTCGCGTTTCTGCTCGGCAATCCGCTCTTGGCTGTGGCCTATCTGTCGATGCCTTATGTTGTCATGCTGGCCATAGACATCCGAGCAAGGAGAAAAGACAAAAAAGACGAGCAATTGAACAAGATCACGACAATGTACTTGGAACGCTCCAGAGTAGTGGAACAAGAAGCTGCCGAGGAAGAAGCGAGCGTGACCGACGAATAGGCTTGAAAAGGGTGCTTAGAACAGGGCGAATAGCGTAAGGTACGCCAATGCATAGAGCATAATGAAAAGCAACCCTGACTTTTTGTCGTGTCTCTGTCGCAGAGCAAGCATCATCACAATCACTATCGAACACAGTAGGGCGTACAGGCCGGTTTTTTAGCGCGCTAGGCTGTTTAGAAATTATCGTTGATCTTGTGGTTGCTGTCTTTTCTTGGGTTTCTCTGCTTATTTTTTCGTGTTTGATGGTTGTTTCTATCCGGAATAGGTTCTGAGCTGTCTTTTGCCTTTTTCTTGACTTTTCCTTTATGGTTAACCCTGTCTTAAGCCGGTTTTGACGTCTCTTTTATGCCTTATCGGGTGGTGTAGTGTTTTATGCTGCGGATGAGGCTAGGCTTATGCTGCCTTACAGCTGTTAAGGCCACGACTAGCATGGCTGAATAGCTTAGGCAGACGTGTATGAAAACCTGTTCTGAGCCTTTAACTCTCAAGTGGTCTAGGAGCAACCATTCTTTGGCTCTGCTGAACACCCTTTCAATGCAGACTCGCTTTCTGAAGAGGCTGACCAGACGCTTAACTCCGTGGACAACGAAGTCACGTCCAACCTTTAAGGCACGTTTAACCCTTGAACTCTTCCTGTAAGGTATGACTGGTTCAGCGCCACACTCCCTTACCGCGTTTCTAACCTTTGCTGAGTCGTACTGGGCGTCAGCCACAACAGTTTTGAAGCCTATGCCTCGACGCTTCAGCTTCTCCAGCAACGGCTTAAAGCATAGCTTCTCGTTCACATTGCAGGGCTGAACTGTGAATGCCAAGGGCAGCTCAGAGCTTGCGCAGCATGATGTGTGCACTTTATAGCCTAAAATGAAGCCTCTTCTGCCTCTTCCAACACGAGCTTCACGATCACTTCTGCCTGATTTGTTGTCTAGGCTTCTCTGGCTGTAGGCTTTGATGGCTGTGCTATCCAAAGCAACAACCTCTCCTTTAACCGCTCCGTCCTTCAACAGCTGTTTCAGCAGCAATGAGAACACCTTCTCGTATCCATCCTTGCCAAGCCTACGTCTAAACTGAGTGAACAAGCCGTGACTAGGAGTCTCACGTCTGAAGCCGCAAGCCCTAGCGGCTTTCCCATCCCTCTTCAGTAGCAGTGCAAGCCGTTGGTCACTTGGAACACGCCGCAGATGCTTAAGCAGCTGAGCCTTTAACATGCAAACAGGATCATAAGGCTTCCTACCCGCCCCTTCTCCATGATAAAAAGACGTCAAGAAACTGCGAATACACTCCAAGTCCAGTGAATCAAACACTCGCTTAATACTCAAAGTCTCTTCCTAACATAACATAGCCCAAACAACAAATTAATTTCTAAACAACCTAGCGCGCGCTAAGCATCCCGTCATCGCTGCTTCACCTGAAACCAAATTGAGGGATGCTGCTGAGAAGATGCGTAAGTTCGACATTTCCTCGCTGGTTGTTGTTAGAAAGAGAAGACCTGTGGGTGTTGTGACAAAAAGGGACTTTCTTGAACCAATAGCGCAAATGGAGAAGGTAAGAAGAAGGCTTACCGTCCAGTTTTCGGTCAAGGATGTGGAAATAGACGAGATTCAACGTGGCTTAATGGTGGATGATTTTGAATCCTTCGCACGCAGGTATACGAATGTAAATAGGGAACCCTTGTATAATCACAAGCGTTATCAATAGCGTCTTTAGGGAGTGTAATGCATGAGGATTGCAGCAAGAAGTCGAATTAAGTCGCCGTGGCTTTTTCAATTAAACACTGGGTCCTGCAATGGTTGCGACATTGAGATAGTGGCGGCCCTAACCCCTCGTTATGATGTTGAACGTTTAGGATGCATACTTGTCGGTTCTCCTCGCCACGCAGATGTTCTCCTAGTAACGGGCCCTGTTACCCGCCAAATGCTTCCACGCGTTATTAGGGTTTATGAGCAGGTGCCAGAGCCAAAAACGGTTGTTGCTGTAGGGTCTTGTGCAATTTCTGGCAGCCCTTTTGTAGGAAGCCAGATGATTGAGGGCCCGCCAGATAAGATTATTCCGGTGGATGTCTACGTTGCGGGATGTCCGCCTAGACCCGAGGCAATTGTCAATGGGATCGTCACGGCGGTGAGAAGTAAGTTTGGGTGAAAACACATGACAAATGGGTTTGATGATGCAAAAGAGATCGAAGTGGATTATGCTCGGTTGCGTGTACCGTTCGGTCCGGTTCATCCAGCGCTCAAGGAGCCCATTTCCTTGAAGGTTACCGTTCGCAAGGAGGAAATTCTTGATGTTGACATAGGGTTAGGGCATGTTCATAGGGGGATAGAAGCGTTAGCGGAAAATCGAAACCTAGTTCAGGCACTGTACTTGGTTGAACGGATTTGTGGAATCTGCTCCCACAGTCACACCACATGCTTCACTCAAGCCCTTGAAGAAATCGGCGAAATAAAACCCTCAGAGCGAGCGTTATACCTTAGAAGCTTAATCTTCGAACTGGAACGCATGCATAGCCATCTATTGTTACTTGGACTCATGGCCTATGAAATTGGATTCGACACCCTCTTCATGTTTACTTGGCATGTGAGAGAGAATGTTCTTGATTTGTTTGAAGAAATCACAGGTAATCGAGTTCATCACGCCATGAATACGATAGGCGGAGTGCGCTGGGATTTACCTCCTCATCTGGTCGGAAAAATGAATGATACGCTGAAAAATCTAGAAAAATCTGTCAAGTACATTTGTGAGGTATTCCAAAATAAAACTGTTGAAAAAAGACTATGTGAAGTAGGGGTGCTTAACCATATTGAAGCTCGAGAGTTATGCGTCGTGGGTCCCACTGCCCGAGGTTCTGGAGTAAACGTGGACATACGTAGAGACTATCCTTACGCTGCTTACGGCGAATTGAAGGACAGCTTTTCAGTCATTCTGAGAAACAGTGCCGACGCGTATGCAAGGACAGAGGTTCGAATTTCCGAGTTGTTTGAGTCAATTAACGTAGTCCATACAATTTTAGATGAATTGCCAAATGGTTCTATCTCTATGGAAGAAAGCGCTCTCAAGTTAATGAGGAAAATTCCAGAAGGGGAAACTGTCTCAATTGTGGAAGCTCCTCGTGGAGAACTTCTATACTTTGTAAAAACTAATGGGAAGGACGGTTTATGGCGGTTGAAAGTGCGAACTCCGACAATTGCTAATGTGCTGGGTCTAAAGCCTATGTTAATAGGCGGTGAAATCGCAGACATACCTGTAACGGTTGCTTCCATTGACCCGTGCATGAGTTGCGCCAACCGAGTAACTGTCGTCGATCAGGGTAAGGGGGAGAAAAAGGTAATAAATTGGGAGAATCTGCGGCGGCGAGGAAAGAAACAATGAATACCATATTGATACTCTTAATAACGTTTCCAGTTGTGTTTTTCCTAAGCCTCCTTTTTGAGGGAGTTGATAGGAAGGTTCATGCGCGGATGCAGAAAAGAATAGGCCCACCGATTATCCAGCCTTTTTACGATTTTATTAAATTGTTTAATAAGGAGAGAATAGTTCCTGTGACTGCCTCTTCGAGAATTTTCACTGCAGTCCCCATGATCGCTGCTGCTGCTTCGATTGTAGGAGCAGCTATACCCATAGCCAGTTTGGTTTTAGAAACGGGTATTGGTGGCGATTTAATATTAATCTTATATCTGTTGGCTATGTCTTCTGTTATGGTGATGATTGGCGGGTCCTCGTCGGGTAATCCTTATGGGGCTGTTGGTTTTTCTCGAAAAATGACAATGTTGATTGCTTATGAAGTGCCAATGCTCATATCCATCTTATCCGTATCATTAAATTGCGTTTCTCTAGCATATTACAACATTGTGTCGGCTCAGATTGGGATGAAGTCGTTGCTGGCGTTTACCCGTCCCAGTATGGCAGTCGCCGCGGCGACCTTTTTGCTATGTATACCAGCAGCGGCGGATGCTGTACCTTTTGATATTTCTGAGGCTAAAACTGAGATTATCCACGGCTCTCTAGTTGAGTATGGCGGACCTTATTTAGCATTGGTTAAGCTGGCTAAGGTTGCGTCAAATTTTGCCATGACGTTTCTTGCGGTGAGTCTCTTTTTCTACTTTCCAGCGTTACTTGAAGGATACGCTTCGGTAGGGCTAGGTGCTCTATGTTTGTGCTTAGTGCCCACCTTAATTCTTCTGCTACTCACAATAACCGTTCCTCGCACCATTTTTGCTCGGTTAAAGATAGGGCAAGCGTTCAAGTTCTATTGGCTTATTTCATTAGCTTTATCAATTATATCTGTAGCGTTATCTACTTTAGGGTTATAGGAGGAAACTGTTTGAAGCTGGGAAATATGCTTCGTGACGCGTTGCGAGCGCTGTTCCGTAAGCCAGTTACGGTACAGTACCTAACTAAAGCGGGAGAAATGGTGCCTGTTCCTGAGCGGTATAGGGGTAAAATAGTCTATGACAAAGAAGCTTGCATCGGTTGTCTTCTATGTATAAGAACATGCCCCAGCGGCACAATAACGGTCACTGAGGAGGAGAAAGTATTATTCAACATCTCCCGGTGCATATTTTGTGGACAATGCGCAGAGATCTGCCCAAAAGACGCCATCAAACTTGGCTCGGATTTTGAAATGATAGCTCACGAAAAGGAGGAGCTGATTGTTCAATAAGATTTATTAGAGACTAAAAATGGCTTCAATAATGGAGTATGTGCAAAATTTGTCATTACAACCGCGTGAAATCGTTGTTTTGGTGCTAAAAGACGTTGTGTATCGTCATTCTGAATTTCGGTCGTTTGAAGAATTTTTGGTTGAAAGGTATGGGTTTAGCAAAATCGAAGAAAAAGAGCATGAAATCTCTGAATTAAAAAAGATAATTTCGATGGAGCGTGAAGAAACTATTTTGGAAGAGGAGATTGAAAAGAAACTTTCTTCCTTAAAAATCTATGAGGGAAGTCATCTGGACGCTAAGATTAGGATCTGCATTCTAGGTGATGTGATTCAAAAAGAAGACATAATTGGGGGGACAGGTGAAGAGGGACAATATCAGGTCTACACGGCTGAGTACCAGATGATCAAGCTTATTAGTGAAAGCGGTTATGCCATGCAACAGTTGATTGAGCGATTGGCCGTAGATCTAGGACTAGAAATTAAGTCGAGGGAATGGGTTTTCCATAGGTGCAAAGAAGGCTAGGCCGCACCGATCAGGCTGAGAAGGATGTTTGGTTGAAGACCCAAAAGAACAGCTGTTGCCGCTAAAACTGCTGTTGGAAGCCACATCGTTAGGTGAACTTCATTCACTTTTTCGAGATTTTGAGTCGATTGACCCATAAAGATTCGATGAAACGAACGAATCAAAAATATAAACGAAATCATGGAAATGCAAACGAGCAATATTAGGGCTGAAACGGCTACAACAATGCCTCCGAGAGGTAGCAGAAAATCGTAGGCTACGTTGTAGAGAAGCCATTTTGCATAAAACCCACTCAACGGCGGAACACCCGTTAGCGAAAGCGCACAAATGATGTAGCTTAACGCAGTTTTTTTCATTTTTCCAAGTAAGCCGCCTAGCGAATCCATGTTTCCTATTCCGCTGTTAAAAAACACTGAACCCAGGCTTAGAATCATCCCAGTCTTCATTAATGCACTATTTATCAAATAGTATTGCCCTGCGACAAAGCTCATCGAAGGTGGGATACTGCTCGTTGCAGTCGTGATTTTTGATGTAAGCAAGCCTAGAGCGAAGACAGCATGTCCAAATTCATCTATGCTGCAGTAAGCTAGCATTCGGTAGAAGTTCTTTTGCGCGTACGCCAGTAAAGCACCGGATACCATGGAAACTAGTCCTACGCCTATCATCATCGCAATAATAACATTGGAAGGATAGATCCCATAAAATGGGTAAACCAACTTATAGAGGGCAAGGATTAATGCAATGGGTTCTGCGCAGAAAAACCCATTAATAATTATGGATGACCCAGGAAATACATCTGGCAACCATCCGTGGAAGGGAACAAGCCCTATGTCTGCTCCGAGACCAATTATGAAGCAAGCTACCGCCAACATAAGAAATAGTGGATTTTCGATTAAACGCGTTTGAATGTTTGTATCATTAATTATAGCAAAGAGATTCGAACTTCCAGTCAAAATAAATATTATTAAGACTCCCAACAAAACAAAAAGAGCACTTACTGCTGTGATTATTAAATATTTGAAGGCTGCTTCTGTTGACAGCTTGCTAGGATTATGAGCGACTAATATTACTGAAACACCAACCGTCAATTCTACGAAGAGGTAGATGCCGAACAAATCGTGTGAAAGTAGGAGTCCTAACATGCAGCAGAGAAAAAGCAGTAAGAAGAAGTTATACATACTTGACTTCAACCTACCGCCTTTCTCAGCTTTAACGTTGTAAATTGACGTTAAAAAGAATATTAACGCGACACCTACGGCGCCAGCTATGTTCCTTAAATCAGCATATAAAGAAAGTTGCGGAACTTCTAAGACTTCGCCAGCAAGAATATATGGAACCATTAATACGACCACAATCAAGGTTAAACAAGTGCCAAAGAGCAACGCGATTTTAGCAATTTTCTTAAAGAAAGATTCCATGAACTCGAAGGGATATACAAATAGATGCAAGATTCCTATGAAAAGCGGAACCACTAAAGAAAGAAGGGGAAGCAAAGAATACACTAGTCTGTCCACCTCCACTTCTTAATCGACAGCGCCCCATAATCACGGTAAGCTTCTGTAATTATGAAAACTCCAACAACATTTACAAAAATCATTAAACCAAGCATAAAAGGAATTAAGACCAATGGGCTTTCCGCGAAGAGCGGATAAAGCGAGTTTTCAGCCATATTAAGCCCAACAAGGATTTTCAGAGGATCAACCTGTGTAGCAGTGATGAAAACTGAGAGTGAGAACATGAGAGCGACAAAGGGAAGGGCATCAATTTTTGCTGGAAGAAAAGATGAAGTGAAGATACACAAAATTATGTTTGAAACTATGATTGCAATGAGCAATATACCACCTCTTCGAACACTGACAACTGGTTTATCACTCATATTCTCGGTCTTTACCATGCCCCAATAAATGATTAAAGGCGATACAGCGGCTGAGGAGAACCACTCCGCAAAAGTGGCGGAGAAATCGATTAGTCCTTCAAACCCTAAGCCTGTTAGAAGATTAATAAGGCAGAACATTAGCTCTACAAGCCCTATGGCGGCTGCTTGAATAGAGAGCAGACGAATTATTTGTCGTGTAGTTTTCACGAATACCCCGCATAATGTGGCGAATGTCGATATGGTTAAAGCTACAACAACAATCGTTTCCATTTTTTATCCCCCCAAAACAGCAACTAAGACAATAACTACTGCTCCCACTATGAAGGATAGAACAGCGGCAAAATAATTTTGCTGGATGTCTAAGCAAAGCAATTTCCTGCAGAAGTTGAAGAACTTCGTTGATAACGCATTGTAAGCACGGTCAACATTGGACGCATGACAAGCACGGTCAACTCTCAAAACATTCGTTAAGGCATGGTAAAAGTGATAGCCATGGGGACCATCCAGCAAGTTCAAGTCTTCTCCGCAAAGGAATGGCTTCAACATTTCTTCGCTTGCCGAGTTTCTGTAAACTGCCGCTACTTTCCTAGAATAAAGCGTCATACAAGCAAATACTGTGGAAAGCGTAAGCATGGATATGGTTACTGCCATGGGATTCCAGAAACCAAGAGGAGTCTCAATTAACCCTAACTGCGTGACAATGTTGACTGAGAAACCGATTTGTTCAACCGCTGGAATGACGAGAGAACCAAGAGGAACTACAGGAGCAACACCAAACACTATCAAAGCCACCGAAACTAAAATCATCGGTGCCAGCATAGATATAGGCGGATCTTTAATTGGAAAGTTCAAAGACGATTTTGCTGCTTTTTGCATGAAAACTGAATGCATCAATCTTATTGCAATGGCGGCATTAAGGGCACATCCTAGAAAAGCGATGATGGTGAATAATGTTGCTTCAGCAGTAATTGTGGCGTTGAAAATTAAGTATTTGCTTGCGAAGTCGCTAAAGAAGGGTACAGTTGACAAGGATAGGATGCCTATTAGGCAACAGATTGCAGTTATTGGCATGTGGCGATAGAGTCCACCCATTTCATTGATATCATGTTTTCCTGTTGCGTAAATCACGGCACCCGCGCAAAGAAACAGTAAACCACAATAAAGTGCATGTGATATCATGTGAAAAAGACTTGCCGTAACACCCAAAGGAGTAGTTAATCCCGCTGCCATAACTATATAACCAAGCTGAGATATGGTGCTATAAGCAACTATCCTTTTAAAATCATTCTCAATCAGCCCGTTAAATGCCCCAATAATAAGTGTGATAGCTCCAATAAGAGAAACAATGAAACTCCAAACAGTAACATTTCCAAAGAGCAGAGTCAATGGCATAGTTGGAGCTGAAAATATATGCGCACGGAAAACATCAGAAAAGAAACGGATAATTATGTAAATTCCAGATTGAAAGCCACAAACATGGAAAAGAACAGTTGCCGATGTAGGCGCAACAGTCCCATCAGGTAGCCATGTGTGAAGCGGAAATAGCACAGTTTTCGGTAACACGGCAACTAAGAGAAGAGGAAAAATAACCGAAATTGCTGGGTCTCCTAATGGGATTATTTTACCTATCTCTGCGATTTCTAATGTTCCAGTGATAGAATAAATGGTGATTGTAGCCAATAGAAGAGCCATACTACCTACATGCGTCATAATGAAACATTTAATAGCTGCCCATAAGCAGAATTGATCTTCATTCCAGAATGAAATTAACACGTAGGAGCACACGCTGATTAATTCCCAAAAAATGATGAGGCTTAAGAGACTACTTGAAAATAGTGTTCCGAGCATCGCGCCGTTAAACAGCAAGATAAAAGAGTAGGACCTGTTAAACTCCCAACCAACTTTATAGGCTCTATTATACGGAGAAAGATAATACACGTTGTAAGTAAGGGCTAAGGCAGTAAACAGAGAGGAAAGAAACGCGGGCACTAAAGCTAGATAATCTACATATAATCCTACATTAACAATACCTGTTGGTAAAGAAATAGTAAGAAGCTGCATTCTGATGGGTCCATACTGCACTGCAAAAATCAACGAAGAAACAAGGAGCAAAGTTATGTAGGAAGCCAAAATACAAATAGCCTTTGCAAGCTTTGCTCCGCCTTTAGGCGATTTAGCAACTAAATGTGACAAAACCGCAATCGTTACAGGCATGAATATCGCCAATACTGCCACTTCTGGAGGAACCGCCATAATTTTCACTCTCAACAGACTTTTAGATTGTTAATATCATATATTTGCATCGCTGTAGTTTATGCTTTCCACAGCAGTCATTAAATATTGGTGCGTGAGTGTTTTTGTTTTTTCTTCAGCTTTCCCTCTTTTGTTGTCCCACTTTTACGCAACGGGTAAACGTCCTTCGGCCAATCTTCTGGCAAGATCAAATGTTCCAAATTCGGATGACCCTCAAATTTTACTCCAAGCAAATCGTGAATTTCCTGCTCGTAAAGAGCCGCTCCACGTATCACGTTAGTGATTGACGGAGCAACAGCTTCATTTTTTGGTAGTTTAATTCTGATTGTCAGTAGAATGTTTCCATTGCTTAAATGATACAGAAGTTCAATTCCATCTTCAACTTCAAAACCAGTTATTGCTGATAAATGTGTAAACTCGTTGTTTTTCAAAAATTCAATTGCATCTTTTAAACATTCTCCGTCAATTCGCGCAAAAGTTTGTATGCCTCGAATGAAAGGTTCTTCTAAAAAGCATCTTGTCCCAAGACGTTGCTTCAACTTACTAATAACTTGTTCTTCAGACACGACATTCCCCAACTTGGTTTATCAATTAATGAGAGGTAGTGAAACACAAAAATAACCCTAGCTCGTGCTCTTTATCTATTCTTTCCGATCCCTTTGTTGCGTCTAATCGTCTTCTTTATCCTGATTACTATGCCTGGTTTTGAGCCATCAATGTCTTCTTCAGTATCAATCACAATATCTTTTGAAAGGTCATTGGCTATTTCTATTTTCTTATGGATCGATGACGTTAGCTTCTGCTTTATCTCGTAAGTCTTTCCACTACTAATCTTTTCTACCATCTGTTCACCTTTATATTTAGAGGCATACACCTAACAATATAGTAATAAGACTATCTAAATAGTTTTTCTCTTATGTTGAGTACCATCGTCATAGCGCGCGCGCTGGATAATTCAGACATGCTCCCTTTTAAGGTCATTGAATCTTGAGGCGCGCGCAAAATGCTAGTCACAAAAAAGGGGATTAAGAGTTCTTTGATGAAGAACAATGTTCTTATTGTGTCAGATCGACGATTTCTGCTATCGGAGCGTTCGTTTTTACCGATTCAATGCCATTCTTGCAGCCGTCTTCCGACTCATAAGCTTCCCCAACCGCTATGATCTCGCCGTTCGCTGCCTTCAGTCTGAATCGGAATTTCTCTGCTGTATCCTTGTAGATCTCGAACTTTGGTGTTGCGGACATTTATGTTCACCATTCAGCTATAAGTATAGCATTTAACCTTTATAAATATGCTCTCGCCGCCTTCTTTTAGGAAGTAGAACAACATTTGTGTGCAGGTTTGCCTTTGTCTTGTATAGTATATCAATAATAGCAGAAAAGCCAGCTACTTGTAAGGACTTCGGAAGATGTCTCCACTTGGGGTCGGGTGCAAATCCCATGCCCATTATTATTGAGCCGAGAGTTTGAACTTCGGCCTGACTAGGGTTTAATGGTAGCCCGCGAGAGTTTCGAACTCTCGCCAAGCATAATCCAAGCATATTTTTACTAGTAAGAACGTGTTCAGATCCCGGCCGGAGCACTCAATTTACGGCTTATTTTAGGCGTATTTTAGCTAAAATGGTTCAATTTGAGTAGCTCGTAGGTCAGGCCAAAATTGGAACCGAGTTTACTAGCAAAAATCCATCATGACTTATGTTGGCGGTGGTCGCGTTCCAAGCTCAACTGGAAAAGTCATTGTTTGATTGTTTCTAACTATTGTTACATTAACTGTTTGGAGCGGTAAGGTGTACTCTTCTAGGAAAGTTGAGAGATCGTCCATACCCCTGATTCTCATCGCTATATATGTAGCATTGATTGCTATTATGATGTCACCGCCAATCGTCACAGACTCTCCTGCAATTAGAACTTGTTGCGTTCCGCCTCGCAGGTTCGCTTTGTCGGCTGGTCCACCGCTTGTAACCTGAACGATTAGCCATCCATACGTTACGTTTGCGTTCATTGCTTTTGCAATTTCGTAGGTCATATCTGTTCCTGTTGCACCTAACCAAGGATGCAGATTGTATGTGCCCTTCGTTATCAAGGATCCGATTTCTCGAAGTATTGTGCTGGAAGGGATTGCGAAGCCTAGCCCTTGAGAATCGCTTACAATGGCTGTGGTTATACCAACAACTTGCCCTTGATAATCCAGAAGTGGCCCTCCAGAGTTACCTGGATTGATTGGAGCGCTTGTTTGGATAACGTTAGCTATTGCGTATCCACCTGTCATTTCTTCAGTTATTGTTCTCCCCAGTGCGCTTACTATGCCTGTAGTCATTGAGCCGGCTAGTCCATAGGGGTTGCCGACTGCTATCACTGGATCGCCAACTTCTAATGTTGATGAGCCGACGATTTCAAGAGGTCTGTATTCGCTCGGTTGCGCGTCTATCGAAAGAACTGCGAGATCCGCGTAAGGGTCTGAACCCAGAACTGTGGCTGCATATCCATTTCCGTTTATGAAAGTTATGGTAATGTTGATCGCATTTTGGACCACATGATAGTTTGTAATGGCCACCATCTTTCCCGTAAAGTTATAGACGAAACCTGAGCCTTGGACTTGAGTATAGTGGGGATAATGCCAGAAATCGTATTGCACTATTATCCCGCGGATTATGACGACGGAGTCTTTGACTTGCTCGTATAACTCGGAAAGTGAAACATTTTCTCCTAGGATGTAAGTGTTGTTTTGGTTTACTACATTCTGCGTGGATTGGAGATTTAATATTTGTTCTTGAAGTGTTGAGAGTTGATTTTCTAAGTCATTGATTCTTCCTGAAATAGTTGAGTAACCTATTGAATAGCCTAGCAGCCCTCCTGCAAATAGGCTAACTATGACAATTGTTACCATAAGAATTATTGAAAAGCGTGTTGCTTTTGGTTTTTGAGGAAGCTCCAATTGTAATCATCCCTATTTGCCTATAGTCTTTTTCCGCAGCGGGGACAAAACGTATCATCTGGTTGAATTTCTCTACCGCAATTGGGACATGTGAGTTCTTTCTTCAAAAGGTGCGTTCCTTGCTTCTCTTTTGCCAGTAGTTTTCCGTCGTTGAGAAAGAGCATTCTGCCTGCACGTGAAGCTATGAGGCTGTCGTGGGTTACTAAGACGATTGTGGTTCCTTGGTCAATGTTTAGTTTGCCCAATAGCCTGATGATTTCATGGCCAGTTTTTGAATCTAAGTTACCGGTGGGTTCGTCAGCCAGAACTATGGCAGGGTTGTTCGCTAATGCTCGTGCAATGGCGACTCTTTGTTGCTCTCCCGCGCTTAGTCGCTGCGGCCTGTGTTCTTCTCTTTCTGACAGCCCAACCATTTTCAATAGTTCGCGAGCCCTCTTCCTCTTTTCGTCTCCCGATTTCTTCGTGCCATCCATGGGAAGTTCCACGTTTTCGAAGGCGTTCAAGTATGGCATTAGGTTGAAAGTCTGGAAGACGAATCCAACCTTGTACTTTCTTATTTTAAAGAGCCCCTTCTCTGGCACCTTTGTGATGTTTACGCCATCTAGAATAACTTTACCGTAGGTTGGTTTGTCAAGGCAGCCCAACATATTCAGTAGCGTTGTCTTGCCGGAGCCGGAGGGTCCCATGATCGAAATGAAGTCGCCCTTCTTTACTTGAAGGTTTACATCGGAGAGGGCGCGAACTTGGCGTCCTCCTAGTTTGTAGACCTTGTCCAGTTTTTCTGTTTCTAGAACCAATTCACTCATATCTCAGTGCCTCCATAGGGCTTGTTCTGGATGCTCTCCAAGCAGGGTATAAGCTGCCCACGGCTCCTAGTAACGCTGCTGCGCCAAATGCCAGCAACATCGTTTGTGGGTCTGGCGTAGCCGAAACTGACTGTGACAAAGATGTTCCAGGCGTTCCAGGAAACGCGGCTCGTTGAGAGAGCCCTAATGTACCAAACGGGTTAATGTGGGGAAGTAAGATTGATGTTAAAAAGGGTGCTCCAACGATTCCTATCACAATGCCGACTGCTCCCGCCATTAAACTCATCAATATTCCTTCAAGCATAAACTGACTCATAACATTCCAGTTGCTGAAGCCTATCGCTTTAAGTACGCCGATCTCTTTTGTCCTCTCACGTACGGTATATAGCATTGTAAATAAAACAATCAAACTTGTAGCAACAATTGCTATGCCAACCTCTTGAATGACAGTGGTTTGCATCTGGCTAAGGGTTGATTCAGAATTCGCCAAACTAGTCTGATACATGTTCGCCCTTTGCTGAAGTTGGCTTAGACGGTCTTCATACGTCGTAATATAGAGATCTGGATAATCTTCACTTATTGCCTTGACAACATCATTCACACACGTCTGGTTTTCTGCGTACACGTCTAATCTACTTATTTTTCCCTCAAGATTAGTTATTGCTTGAGCATCAGAAATGTTCATGTATAACTTTCGTAACTCAAGAGGATCTGTTGATTCATAGACTCCTACCACTGTAAAATCTCTTCCTAAAATGTTTGCTTTATCACCAACTCCTGCTTCGAAGTACTCTGTGTTGTTTAAACTTAGGAGGACAAATCCACTGTCTCCCTCACATAGGTTTCTTCCCTCAGTCACGACTGTTGGCAGTACAGCATAGCTATTGATGAGGGAGGAATTCAGAGGAACACCCACGATGGTGTAATCTGGTACAAGGATGTTGAAAGTCCTTCCGCGCCGCTCCACAGTTTGCATAGTTCCCTCGGTCTTTTCTAAAAACGGCACAACATCCTTAACACCTTGAATGGAGCTAATGTCATAGATGGCACTTTCATTAAGGAATTGTTCAGTTCCTGCAAACGTAAATCGCCTAAATCCACCGGTAAGACTACACTCTATTAGTGTTAACGTCTTATTCATTTCCTCTTCCATCTGAGCTATAATTTCATTGTAGTCGTCACTTAGCCCCTCTACAGCCTTTTGGTTCGCCACGATACCTGCTGGAATAGAAATCATGATTGCCATGGAGAAGCCCAAGGCGATGACTACTAATAAGACTCTGATTTTCCTTCTTGAAACATTTCTCAACGCTCTTGTTAAGACACCCAAATCTTTCACCTTCACATACGTGCTTCATTTGATTCGAAAAAAGGGGGAGCGGCAAGCAGTCAATTTTGGCTTCGTTCCACCGGGACTAGGATTGAGAACCTTGTGGGTGTTCACTGCTGCCATCTCCCTTGGTTGCAATGTCTTTTCAAGAACAGCGGATTATTAAAATGTTTTTCAGAATTAGACCCAATTTCATACCTAATTTGGTTTGGGCGCGCTGGAAGGACATATTTATTACTCTAGTTCAAATAGACTTAACGAAAACTCCTTAATCTATGCGGAGCGGTATGGATGTCTGCTAGCGCGCGTCCATTGAAATATTTGCTTGGGTGGCTAATTGCAGGCACGAGAGGTGGCGCGACTCGTGCCAAAATAATTGAGATCCTAAAGGAGACTCCGCAAAATGCAAATCAATTAGCGAACCTGCTTGGAATGGATTACAGGACAATAAGGCATCATCTTAAAGTCCTTGAGAAAAACAAAATAATCACATCCGCCGGAGAAGGGTATGGTACCACGTATTTCTTGTCTCCAGCGATGGAGGAGAATTATGGTTTGTTCGAGGAGATTCTGAAGAAAATTTGGAAAAAGTAGAAAAAGGAGTAAAGCGAATGAAGCATTGTATGAATAAAAATGTGAGAATTTGGCTAGTACTGGCAACATTGATAGTTGTAGCTATCTTGGCAGCACTCTGGACAACATCGACCTTTTGGTTTCCGTCTTATCATTGGGAACCTCACCGACGACCTCCATACGACATTCTTGGTGACATAGAGTTATTCTACACAATAAAAACCGTGGTTTCTACGATAAATGTAACGCTTCTAATCTTTCTATTGCTCATATATGTTAGCATATACCGGAAGACACGGTCAGAGTTCACAATAGGGCTAATAATATTTTCAGCGGTCTTTCTTCTGAATGCTCTTGCCTCCAATCCCTTAGTGATTTGGGCTTTTGGTTTCCGAGCGTTTGGTTTAGGACCATTTGCCATGTTGCCAGACCTATTTACATTTGGAGCACTAGTCGTACTGCTATATCTCAGCATCAAATACTAAGAGTAATATGTTTAGAGAACTTTTCCCTATGGTTAAATTTAGACAATCTTTCAAATTTACCTCCTAAAAATTTTTTGAGAAAACTTTAATTCAAACACTTTTCATCACATGAACAGTACGGGAGACATCATGGCAAGACTCGCTCAGCTAAGACTTGCGATGGGAACATCTGTATTCCTAGTAGCCTTCAT